>Ga0209090_10000716_pt1 | contig 20932 bp, 13 predicted proteins | sample ArcticOcean_MG_C_9_FD_187432 | JGI IMG/M metagenome (GOLD analysis project Ga0209090, IMG submission 187432) | Marine microbial communities from western Arctic Ocean - ArcticOcean_MG_CB2_152 (SPAdes) (version 2) | ecosystem: Environmental > Aquatic > Marine > Oceanic | place: Arctic Ocean... | reverse complement strand
GTTGGATTTTTTCATTGAAGGGTTGCCGGGGCTAGAGTTGTTAGGTGGTGGTGGAAGTAGCGGAAGCGATGATGAATCGGAGGAGGACGATTCGGACGACGTGATGAGCGAGGAGGAAGAGTACTCGTCTTCGTCGGAGGAGGAAGACGAGGAACAAGAAGAAGACGAGAAGGATGAAGATGCATTAGAAGCTGCGCACGCGAACTTTATGCCGTCGGCGACGAAATACGTACCTCCTGCGCAGCGCGCCGCGATGAAAGCAGCGGCGGAAGCAGCGACTGCGACGGAGAACTACAACAAAAGTAAGAAGAGTAAGACTGCCAGAGACATCGACGACCCTTCGTTTGAAACGCAAAGAAGAATTATACGCGGTTTGCTCAACCGTCTCGGTGAAGCGAACGTTGCAAATATCGTGGCCGAAATCTCCGCCGTGGCGAGAGAACACCCGCGGAAAACCGTCGGCGATTGCGTCAGTGAAGAGCTGGTGCACAAAGCGCTCGCTGAAGGACCAAAAGCCTCGGAGAGTTATTGCGCAGCGATTGCATGCTTAGTCGCGGGATGTAGCGGTGAGATTGGTCCAGAGTTTGCCGCTCGATTTGCGGCAAACGTGTGCGAACAATTCGAGCGCGAACGACTGAACGATGAGTCTTCTCGACCGGCGTCGAACTTAGCCTTGTGTTTAGCCAAGCTGTACAACATCGGTTTGTTCCCAAGTTCAGTCGTTTACGGGTGCTTGATTTCCCTGGCAAAGACGCTCTTTGAAATGGATGCTGGTTTGACGCTTACTATTTTGAAAGTCTCCGGAGGGAAACTTCGCGGCGAAGACCCGGTGGGTATGAAATCATACATCGACGCGTTGAGCGAAACCGCTCGTGCGTTGAAAATTAAAAACGGAGCAGCCGAAGGTGGTGGTGGTGGCGGCTTATCGAAACGCGCGCGTTTGACGTTAGAGCTCGTTCTCGACTTGAAGAACAACAAAGTTTCTAAATCTGAAAGCGACGCTTCGGGTAAAGACCAATACGGCATCCCTATCGCGTTATCGAGGTGGGTGAAAACGGCCAATCGCGTTGGCGAAGTCACCGTCGCCTTGCGAGCGCTCACGTACGACATACTCACTGACAACGCTTTAGAAAAAACAGGTAACTGGTGGTTACCCGAAGCCGCTGGAACGGAAGAGTGGTTCAAGAAACGCAACGCCGAGAGAAGCAGCAACGCAAACAACGACGGCGTCGACGGCAACGAAACGCAACTTTTGCAACTGGCGAAAAAGATGCGCATGAACACGGAAACCAGACGCGCAATATTTTGCGTCGTCATGTCCTCGGAAGACTACGCAGATTGTCTGGAAAGATTGCTAAAACTACCACTCAGCGGTCAAGGCGACCGCGAAATCGTCCGCGTCATCCTCGAATGTTGCTTGCAAGAAAAAGCGTTCAACCCGTACTACGCCATCTTGACCTCTAAACTCGTCGAGCGCCAAAAGCGACACAGGTTGACGTTACGTTTGTGCATTCAAGACCAGCTTAAAGAAATCAAATCCGGCGAAAACGAAGAAACCTCGTCCGTTCGTCGCGTGGCCAACCTCGCCAAGTTCTTCGCGCATACCGTCGCCTCCAACGCGCTCGGCGCGAACGCCTTGCGAATCTTAGAGATGAGCGAATTCGAAAACATGAACAGTCGAATCAACCTCTTCAACCGCCTCTTCTGTCGAGCAATACTCGAAGACCGTCAACGAACGGCTAAAATTGACCTTCTCTTCGCGAAACTCCGAGAGAAAAAAGAATACAACGACCTCGCGCGCGATTTCGCGCGCACCTTCACCTCTCGAGAAATCACGAGAGGCGTCGAGGACGAAGCCGCGCGCAAACGCATCCGCGGGAGAGGTTTAGCGTTGAAACAAGTCATCACCGAACAACAACTTTTTGCCACGCGGGAGGAGCAGAGATGAGACGACAGCAACAACAACACAGATTATAGTAATAGCAACAGTATTAGATAGATTTAGACGTGTGCAGATGTACGTGTATAAGGTTTATATTCGTACATTTTATGTCGCAGAGCACGCGACTGCAAAACACCATCCGTGTAAAAGCTCTGCTGCTCCATTTGCACAAACATTGCTTCACAAAAAAGAAACGCGCGAAGACAAAGAAGACGAAGAAGAAGATAGAGATATAACTCTCGCAATCATCATGTCTTCTCGCGTCGTCGCCCAAGTTTCGTCGCGACGAGGAGGACGCTTATTATCATCGTTGTTGTTCTCGTCGTCGTCGTCTAACACTCCTCACGCTCGCACGTTTCCCGACTCTGTTTCCTTGTGGGGGCAAATTCATCGTCGATCGTCGTCGTCTTTGTTCGTCGTCGATGATGATGTCGTTAAAGGTCGAGCGACGAGCAAAAAATTGTTTTTCACGACGTGTGCGCGAGCAGGAGCAGCAGCAGCCGGTGGGGAGGAGGAGGAGGGCGGAGAGACGTCCTCCTCTTCCTCTTCCTCCTCAGAGAGCGAAGATGATGGGGAAAAGAACAACAACAGCAGCAGCAGCAACAAGCGTCTGACGAGGAAAGACAAAGGGTCGTACGCCGGGATGTTGACTGAAATCGACTCGTACGAATCGCACGAGTTTAGGAGAACGAACTTATACGACACGAGAGAACACATTGGGTTGGAGGAAAACCGCGAGAAAGTTTTGAACGAGTTATTAGAAAGGGTCGAGGAGATTACGAGTTCGGAGGAGTACGAGGCGCGGTGGGCGAAAGAGCGGGCGGAGATGGAGGAAGAGGAGAAAAACGGGACGGAGAGGATATTGGAGTGGGAGACGAATTTGGTTTTAGAGGCTGGTGGGACGCAAGATCACGGTTTAAATAAGAAGGTGAGTTTAAAAGTGAACGTGGACGCTTTGATGAAGGAGACTGGGTTGTCCGAGGAGGCGATGGACTACATCAAGGCTATTTGCGGGAAACGGTTTTTGAAAAAGACGAACGAGATTCGAATCGTGTGTCGGAGGTACGCGGATAGAGAACATAACAGACAGTGGTGTTTGAGAGCGCTTTATGAGCTGATAGAGGAAGGGCAGAAGGAATTCCCGAGCGGCGGTTTCAAGAGGGAGGATATCATAGAGTTGAACGCCAAGCGACGAAATGAACTTGGAGATTCGGCGACGTACGTATCTCAGAACTAAACTGTTGAACCGTGATGATTTAGGTAGTACCCATTATAGTTTTCTCCGTATAGTCTTGTATAGCAGATATTAATATTAAAACAACACATTTTTACGTAATCTTTCTTTTCCTCCTCTCTCGTCGCGTAGTAATACCCCAACGCGAAAAAAGAATGTTTCCTCGCTTCCTCATACACATCAAAAAAGATACATATACTTCTTATATATGTATATAAGCAGTATTCGGTATCGGTAGTACCTTACGCCGTCTTCTTCTCGGCGTATTTAGCCTTGATGATACCGTACGCGGACGCGCCGGCGATGGCAATCGCAGAGCCGACGGCAGTTTGCGTGGAAATCTTGTTTCCAAACGCCAAGATGGAGAAGCTAATCACAAAGATTCTCTTACCGACGTTACCGACGGCGTGCGTGACTGGTTCAACCTTGCCCAACGCTTGGTATGCGACTTGGTTGTACATGTGGTAGTAGAAACCAACCGACAACAAAGACATGACGAAATCTTTTTGGCCTTTAAGGGCAATGGCGCTCGAGATGCCGGCCGCCACGGTGGAACCTTCGAAGAGCAACGCGAACGGAATGCAGAAGAGCAACGCAACAATCGTCACGTAGTTATACAAGTTGAGCGGAGACATTTCAGACATAAGCTTCTTACTAAAGATCGCTCTCGCCGCGAACGCAACGTTCGAGGACATCGCGGTAAGAAAACCCAACCACGTGAATGACAACTCCGTCGCCGAGGCAAGCGCGACACCGCCAATGACTGGAATCAAAGAAAGGTACACCGGTAACGGGTACACGGTACCGGAGACTAAATACACGCCAAGAGCCGAAAATACCGGTTCCAACGTTTTCACGGTGTGCGTGAACGAAACCGCGACGGTGGCAAAGGACACGTTCGACAAGCAGTGTCCAAACGCGTGCAAAAACGCCGGCAACGTCAACGCCTTCAAAAACGTCGGCGAGGGCTTTTCAAACTTGACCAGCCTCGTCGTCCAGAAGAACGTCATGATGAGCAAACCAACGCCCAAGTGCACGCAAGACACGAACCACGGAAACGGGAAGTAGTTGTAGATGGTCTTGTTGATGATGTTGAACTGGACGTTGAGAAAATACCAGGCGGCGAAATAAAAAGCGGTTTCCGCCGCCGGAAACTTTTCCTTGAACTCAGACAACGCGGAAGCTCTGAAATGACGTTGTGCATCATGTGTGTGTGTAAGTATTGAAGAATAAAAAGAGGATATCGTCGTCGTCAGTTGTTGTTGTTGTTTGTATCATCATCATCGAGAGGAGGCGCATTAGGGAAAAGAAGAAGAATAAAATACTAAATTCGCGGAATCGTACCTCGCCCCGGTCGCTTTCGTCTTCAACGCGCGTCTCGACAGTCTCTCTCTCTTCAAAATGTCTCTTTTCAAAGTATTCGAGCCTCGAATGGAACTAGATTCCCTCGCGGAGGAGGAAAAAGAGAACGCTTTCGGCGCGAATTTATCCATTTTAACGTTAACGGCATCGCATCTTCTCGAGTTGTTTTTCGAAGAAGTCGCGCGCGAAGACGCCAAGACGCGAACACCGCACGGTTGCGCGATCGATTGCATTATCTGCGTGAATTATTAGTGTTTACGTTTATGCGTAAATAAAGTTGTTTCTTTTCTTCTCTCTTCTCGCGTATACGGAGAGGAGTTCGGTGCGTAGAAGAGAATAAATGGAAAAACGGGGAAGTAGGAGTGACGCTTTTTGACGCATATCTGCAAAGGTGTTTTCGCCGTTGGCGAACACCTCAGGCAACACAGCTGACAGCTGGCAAAAACTGCCCACGAAAAATCAAAAATCTCTCGGTTTCCTTTCATCTCAGTACCTTCTTCATTTATAGGACGAACACTTGGACGTCACGAGGACGACGCAGAGGACACACACAACAAAGTGTTTTTGCTCGTCCTTATTACTCTATCATATAATACTACTTTTAATCATCAAATAAAATCGCGGCGATGAGTGGAAAAACGACAGCGCTTCAAACGGTGGGGGCGCGAGGGGAAGTCGTTCACGTCGCCGCCGGTAACGCGAGAACGACGATGCAGAGAAACAGGATTAGTGCTGCTCGAAGTTTGCAAAGAGAGAATCATCGGTTTTTTTCTTCGAGGAATACGACCACGACCACGACCACCACCACCACCGCGGCAATGTCCACAGAGAGCAATCCGACGGGTGACGAGAATAATAACAGTAATAATAAGGACAGATTCTTCTTGAACTTTTTCGGGTTCCCATTCCCTTTGGTTCCTCTGCTCTTTCGAGAGACAAAAGTTGAGAAGATTTACGAAAACGTGTACGCGTTCACGCAGCAACAAGGCATTGGATTCGGCCTGGGAGTATCAACGAACGTACGGATGACGGTGATAAAATTGAAGGACGGCACGCTGTGGGTGAAAGATCCAATCGCACCAACCGAGGAGTGCGTAGCTTTGATGAAAGAGACATTTGGAGAGGACTATCGGGTCTCGAGCGTCGTGCTCGGAACGACGATGTACGAACATAAGATTTTTTTACCGTCGTTTGCTCGCGCTCATAAGAACGCGAAAGTCTTCGTCGTACCCGGTCAGTTTTCGTTTCCCGTGCAGCTTCCGAACCCGTTGTTGGGGATTTCTAACGCTACAGAATTGTTGGACAGCTCGAATCCGCCTCCCGAATGGCTGGACGAAATCCAATATGAAATTTTAGGCACGTTCAATCTGTTTTGGTCGCAATATCGTTATTCCGAGGGGACCTTTTTCCACAAGAAGTCCAAAACGCTGCTCGTGACCGATGCGGCGGTATACGTGGACGGTGAGAATCCACCAGACATCATACCGAAAGAAGAGTTGAGAGATTTAGGAAGTGAGGAGTCGTTTACGATCAAGCTTTTAAGAGGATTAAATTTTAAAGGAGGAAGAGATGTCGAGAGAGCCAACGACGTCAGCGACGAGATCAACGGATGGAGACGCATGACCCTCTTTTCTCTCTTCATCGCCCCGGATGCTAAGAATATTATCAATCCAGCGAAGAGCTTTAACGCGATGAAGAATAAGTTTGTCGTCTCGCCTATTGTATACGTAATTGTCTTTCAATTCTTTAGAGAAGAAATTCGCGAGTGGAAGAAAAACTGCCAGCGAAGATTTATTGGCGCAAATAGGGTGGTAGCGTCGCATTTTCCCGTAAGTAAGAAGGCGACAGCGAAGGACTTTTACTTAGCGTTTAAGTTTGCGGATAATGATAGAGAAGTGCCGAGTTATTACAGCGATCCTCTAGATCTAGGCAGCTTAGAACTCGTACAGAAAGTCTTGAATTTCATCAAGGTCTACGATTAGTGTATGTGTATGTATGAAAACTATCTAATAGAGGGCAGAGCCGCGTCGTCTAATACTATATATTTTGCTTTTTCTTACCATTCGCCGTCGTCTTCCACTTCTTCCGCGGTCAAAGCGCCGTGCTTTTTGTTCCATTCTTCGTGAAACTCAATATCAGCCCGAGTTACCGACGCGCGAACCTGTTTTGCTGCTTTACGAATATCATCTATGCGAATCTCGCGCAACTCTTGTGCTTCGTCTTCGCTCGTTTTCGTCAAGTCAACGACATCGCCGCCACCGTCTTCTTTCTCGCTTCCAGTTTTAGCTTTCTTCTTCACAAATAACTCGCGCAGAGGTGCTCGAGCAGCTTCTTGCACCAAGTTCTTCAAATCCGAGCCGGAATATCCATCGGTTTTCTCACAAATTACGTCTAAATCTTTCTCAGTTAACGCGTGTTTCACTTTTCCTTCGCCATCTGGATTTAACGTTTTCAAAATCATATCTCGTCTCGCCGCCGCGCACGGCAAAGGAATGTAGAGCTGTTTGGCCAGACGTCGTCGCGCCCCATCGTCCAGCTCTTGCGGTCTATTCGTAGCTCCAATGAGTAGCATCGGTTTCGTTGGATCTTCGCCTCCTAATCCGTCCATTTGGACGAGAAATTCCGTTTTCATTCGTCTCGACGACTCGTGTTCGCCTTCAGATTTTCGCGCCGAGAGTAAAGAGTCAATCTCGTCCACGAATATCACTGAAGGCGCGCAGTGTCTCGCGACCGCAAACAACGCGCGCACCATTTTCTCGCCGTCGCCAATCCATTTAGAGGTTAATGAAGATGCTGAGATTGAAAAGAACGTCGCTTTGCATTGCGAGGCAACAGCTTTACCGATCATAGTTTTCCCGGTACCGGGAGGACCAAACAAGAGCAAACCTTTGGGCACTGCGCGAGCGCCGGTGAAGAGTTCCGGATTCGTCATCGGCCATACTGCGAGCTCTTGCACGGCATTCTTCGCGTGTTCGAGACCAACGATGCTGTCCCAAGATACCGTGCCCGGTTTATCGAGAACTTCGCCGATGACGCGTTCGACGATATCGCGTTCGAGTTTCAAAATTTCATCTGGAATGACTTCTTTACCAGTCGGTTGTAATCGTTTCAACGCGAGCTCGGAAAATGCCGGGCCGGAATCACCGTTCGGATCGTCTTTGTTTTTCTGTTGACCGTTGCTATTATTATTATTTCCACCGTTCAGATGGCCGAACGGACCGATAAACCCGCCTGGTGCACCCGGAATGGAACTTCTACCGCCACCGCTACCCGCTTTCAGTAACGCTTGCTCTTTCGCCTCGCGATACGGCTGCATGACTGGAGCCAGTCCTTTTTGCGCGCGGTCGAAATCTAACTTATCGCCCGCGGACATGAACCTTGCAGTTTTGGGTTTCGCTCCGGGTGCTTCATTGGCGTGGTGGTGTTCGTCGTCGCAAATCACGACGTCTTCGTCATCGTCATCGTCATCGCGCAACGCGTCCGCAGATACCCTTTTATTGTGTCCTCTTTTTCTAGTGTTGTTGTTGTTGTTGTTGTTGTTATACGTCATGCCGTTATCGTCATCGTCATCAACGCGGTACCGCGAAGCTCCAGACGCCCCGCCGCGTTTGTTATTTCTGTGGTTTTTCCTCGGCGACTGTCGGCGGCCTTTCTTTTCCTCCTCTCTCGGATCGATCGTTCTAGTAGTCACCAAGCGCCGTTTCTCGTCGCGTATCGATGGTGGTGGTTTCCCGTAGTTCACCACGCGTTGAACTGGTGGATTCGATATCCGTGCCTCTCGTTCTTTCCTCGCGTTTTCTTGCAACTGTTCCATTATCGTCAGAGTTTTCTTCTCTTTCTCTTCTTTCTTCTCTTTCTTCAACTCTTCGTAGGATTTTTCTCGCTTGGGATCTTGCTGTTTCGCAACCTCAATCACGCGGAAAACCTCATCTTCTTCGTCTCTGTTCTCCTCTTCTTCGTCACTCGCTGCGGGTATACCCCACGCCGCTTTTGTTTCTAACACGTTCGCGGTGGTGGTTTTTGCCGTCGTTTTGTTCTCGTTCTTGTTGTTGGTGTTCTTGTTCTTGTTTTCTTCTTCTTTGTCTTCTTCTTTTACTTTTCCTCCTCTCGTCGTCGCGCTCCTTCCGTTGCCTCTCGCGGCCGCGGCGGCGGCTGGTTTTATCGCCGGTGGCGGCGGCGAGAGCACTTTCGTCGAAACCGTGTTTCTATCAACTTCGACGAGCGTGTTTTTACTCGTCGTCTGAATCGTCGTCGTCGTCCTTTGCGGAGGAGCACCGGCATCGGCACCACCAGTCGCGGTGGTGCGAACGACGCCGGCGACGGCGACGGTTTTGTCTCTCGTATTGTTCTTCTTCCTCTTCGACGCCTCTTCTTCTTCTTCTTCTCTTTGCACCTTCCCTCGCATCTCTTCAATCTCCTCCAAAGCGGATTGAATCAACGGTTCCATCGCTTCCCGCTCGTCTTTGCTCAAAGTCGCTTGAATCTTGAACAATCGCACCTGTTCGAGCATCAATTCCACGGCTTGGCGAAATCGATTCGCGTCTCGAGCTGCGTCGATTTGGTCGCTCAAATCGCACAAACGTTGTATCGCCGCTTTTTGTTGTCCTTCGTCCATTACGAGTATTATTATTATTACGTGTTACTTATTCTATTTGCGCTAATAAACAGCGCGCACACACACGTTTTTCGTATCGCAAGAATGAAGAAGAAGAGAAAAAAAGACAGACGTCAAAGAATTTTTGAATTTTTGAGTCGCACACAAAGTTGGCACCCAAGTAAAGAAAGGAGAGCTTTTTTTGTTTTTGTTTTTTTTGCGGTTCACCACTAAAAACCCGCCGAACCCAAAAAAGAATTTTTAAGAGAGACGAAAGTACGGGAATCAACTCAGTGAACTCACACTTACTGGGTGTTGTCTCATTTCTACTCTCCCTCTTCTTCATTATTTATCTAGTACTTATTATTATTACGAGTTATTTATTCAACAGAGAGAGAGGGAGAAAGAGACACGCGTCTGACGCGGTGTTGGGCGTTTCTCGGGGGTGGCAGAGAACAACAACAACAACAAGAACACGCGTTAGTATTATTATTATAACACGTGGGTGGTGATTTTTGACTTTCGAACGTTTCCGTCAACCGTCAAAAGGCATTCTGCGTTCTCTACAAAATTTCATTAGCAGTAAAAAATGGCACCGAAACCAGACCTGGCGGCGTTCGGGGACTTCTCGCAGGTAGGACACGTCTCACCTGCAATCGGGGCGAAACTCGAATACGCCATCTCGATGATTCCGTGTAAAAAAAACGAAGATTACGCGTATTGTCACTTGTCGAAAATTGAAGGCGTTTGCGACGGGTGCTTTCTTCTCTTCGATTCGCACTGCGGCAAAGACGCCGGAGCGAGATGCGCGAAGAAGTTTCTGGTGTATTTAAACGAGATATTTTCGTCTATGGTAGAAAATCAGCAGTACGTGCACGACAGAGCGAACGCGCCGGTGTCGGAGATGACCGGGTTCTCGGCGTTTTTGGACGAAGCGGTTGAACGCGCGTGCGCCAAGTTGGACGAGGAGATTAAGAAGAAAACGACGAGCGGGACGACTTTGTGCGTGTGTCTCGTAAGGTTTGGAGAGAAGAAAATATTTTTGAAGTTTGCACACGTGGGGGATTCGCGAGCGATTGTGAAGAACGCGAAAGGTGAATGCGTGTTTGCCACGAAAGATCACAAGCCAAACTCTCCGGAGGAACAGGAAAGAATTCGAGGACATTACGATTCGCTTCACGGGAGCGAGTCGTACGCGAGGTTTCAAAATTTAGAACACGTCATGCATTCGCCGAGTAGTTCGAGAGCAACGAGTCGCGGTGGAAGCTTGAGAGGTGGAAAAACAACCGGCGAAGGAGAAAAGGGGAGGCAACCCCCCCCCCCTTTGACTCCTCGATCGAGCGGAGAAGAAGAAGAACAACAACAACAACGAGGAAGTGAGGACAGTAACGACAACGACGACCATTCGCTCATGGATAACATTCCCGCAAACGTAAACGTAATATTAGGGTCAAAACTATCGCAGTTAGCAGTAGCGAGTAGTGGAGGAGACGTGAGTAATACCACGAACGGCGAAAATGCAGCCGCCGATGTCGATGAGAATGCGAAGAATCCAAACAAGTACCAAGTCGCAGATAAGCGCATTTCTTTCATCGGTCAATTCGTTTCCGACGATGCCTCCGGTTCGAAACTTTCGGAAATACGTCTCTTTAGTCCCTCGGGAGCATCTTACGGCATGTCCAGATCGATTGGTGATCGAAACTCTCCGCGTTCTATGATTCCTGTACCGGAATTTTCAAACTTCAGCTTTGATTACGATACGTTCGCCATGGTCATAATTGCCAGCGACGGTTTGTGGGACACGCGAACGAACGAGCAAGCGGCGCTTTTTTCAGGAACAGACGTTCAAAAAGGGTCGAAGAAACTTTGCATGTTAAGTTGGGACGACCGAGCGTATTCCGGAAAAGCAATGGATGATATTTCCGTCATCGCTTTCAGTTTGAACGCGGACGCGATGAAGAAGAACACCGGAAGCAGCGGGAGCAAAAGTCCAGAAGATGGCTGTTGCGTGATCCAATAGAAATACTACTGGGTACTAGATAATAATAATATAATAATAATAATGACGATAATATTTGTCGTTTGTACTATTTATAAGTCGATGAATGACAAAATTTTATATACTCAAGACGAATACGTTCGCGCCGACATTTTCTCCAACTCATCTCCTAAGGAGGAGATGCCCCCCCCGGACGGTGAAGATTCAAATCGATCGCAAGGACGGCACAGTTGTCCAATCGATCCATCCACGATCATCTTCTCGTCCATCTCAAAGAAATCTTCGTACACGGCTCTGAAATGCTCGACGCACAACCTCGTATCCTCCGTCCCGCACATCTCGCGAATAGAGTGCATCGACAGCTGCGGCATCCCGACGTCCACGGTTCGAATGCCACTTCTCGTGCTCAAAATTGGACCGATGGTGCTCCCGCACCCCAAATCCGAACGAACCACAAACTCTTGCGATTTAATCTTTCGTCTCTCGCCAATTTCTTTAAAAATGAAAGACGTGATTGCATCGGTTGAATACCGCTGATTCGCGTTGTGTTTAATCACCACGCCGTCGCCAAATTTCGGTTTGTGCCCTGGCTCGTGTTTATCCGCGTAGTTTGGATGCACCGCGTGCGCCATATCCGCGCTCACCAAGAAAGACTTCCGTCTCGCCGTCGCTAACGCGTCCGCGTCTCCGTTTCCGAAGGCACTCGTCACGCGATCGACAAACTCATCCGTCAACGACCCTCCAGCTCCGGTAGTGCTCGCGCTTCCAACCTCTTCGTGGTCAAAATGCAACAACGCACGTATGCCTTTCTCCTTCTTCAATTTCTCCTCCGTCGTCGCTTCCACTAAAGCCGCTAAACTACAATAACACGACGCCAAGTTATCTAATCTCCCAGATAATACGAATTCTCCGTTCAAACCGCCAATTTGCGACGGTTGCACGTCGCATAGCTGTAAATCGAAATCTCGAATCGAGGACGGGTCGCAGTTCAACGCTTTCGCCAGCTTCTCGAGAAATTCCGAGTGGTGGTGGTTATTTTCAGCGTTATCTGTATCATCACCGTCTCCTTGCTTCTTCTTCGTCTGTGTTTTCAACCCTAACAACGGCGCCATGTGCGTTTGAAAGTTCACCTTAAATCCCTCGGTATAGATGTCCCGATTTAAATGAATCGCCAAGTTTGGCACGCGTAACATCGGTTCCTCAATCTTAACCAATCGATGCTCCACTTTCCCGCTCTTCTCGTCCAGCAACACCACTCTTCCAGCGACGCCTAAATCTCGATCGAACCACGTGTGCCACAACCCACCCCCGTACGGTTGCACCGCCACTTGCATCAAATCCGTCTGCGGGTTCAACCCGACTTTCGTTTTCGGTTTCAGTTTGGGACACGGCGAATCCGTGTGCGCACCAATCATAACAAACCCGTTCCCGGGTTCGTATTCTCCCCCAATGGCGAACGCGACGATGGAGGATAACCCTCTGGTGTAAAAATACTTCCCCGTAGGTTTCAACTCGGCGTCGATGAATCGGTCTTTTTCCGAGATTTCTTTAAACCCACTCGCGAGTAACGTTTTCGCCGTGGCGACCACCGCGTGGTACGGCGTCCAACTGTCGTTCAGAAATTGCACCATCTCTTTCGCATAAAGGCCGCGCTTTATTGAAAAAACAATCTTCCCCTCCTCCGACGACATCTTCTCCTCCTTCTTTTTTCTCTCTTTTGCTTCTTGTGTCCAGTTCTTCTTCTTTCACTCCTTCTTCGTGGAGACGAGAGAAAAAGACTTTAGTATTGGGCGTTCGTTGTGTGAAGATATAAGACCAAAACCGAGAGAAAAAAGACCAGAAAACGACAGCTTTTTGGACAAACGAAAAAGGAGAGAAAGAAAGGATTGATGACGACGACATTTTCTAGAAAAATATCTCTTCAAAATTTGTGAAAGAATGCACCCGATGATGATGCGTGTTTCTTCTTCTACTTCTTCTTCAGTCGGTTTTGTCACCAATACTACGAACGGTAAGAAGAGGTTAAGAAGGAGGAATCGAGGACTCGTTTTTATGGCCGCCGCCGGGGAAAAAAATGACAGCATTTCCACATCATCATCGTCATCATCGTCATCAGAAGAATTGTTCGATTTCTTTTCCATTTTGTCCTCCTCCGTTGAAACAAAGATACGAAAAGATTTCAACGAGTTGATTCGAGAACCGATCTTGAGTGGGAAACCGGAGGAATTGAGAGATACTTTACCGGTGGAGAAGTTAGCGGACAAAGATTCGAAGTTTCTGGAGGTGTATTTAGAGAACGAATTAGACGCAGAGAAGAGGAGGATGGAGGAAGTGAAAGTGCACTATAAAGAGTATTTGCCACCGGTAGGAAGTTTCCCGAGGAATACTTTACTGAAACCGCAAAGCGCGATTGTGTTTTTACACGGCGCAAATGGGTCTACGTTTTCGTTTAGGAGATTGTTACCGCTGGTAGCGGCTAGGGTAGGCGTGCGCAGCATATCAATCGACAGACCACCTTACGGGTTAACTTCGAGGCCGATGAAAACGGGCGAATTCGCGTATTCCAAGCGGGGGCAGGCGAAATTAATGGTACAGTTTTTGGAGAAGTTGGAGGTGGAGAATGTTATTTTAGTCGGCCACTCTGCGGGCACGAACGTGGCGATGGAGATGGCGTTAAAAATTAACGAGTTAAAGGGGAAGGAAAGCCGGTTGAATGTGGCTGGAATGATGTTCATCTCGCCAGCCGTGTTTGTTCCGAAACCGCCGTCTTTGAACTCCTCGAGTACTAATTCGTCGACGAAAGAGACCGCCTCGCCTTGGTCGAAACAAAGTAACAGCATGTCTCCCGAACGCCTGGCGAAACTGTTTTGGTTTCGAACGTTGATTAATAATGACGATTATGGTTTGAATTTAGTGCGTTCGTTTACACGGAGAAACGCGAATCAAGTGCAAACAGGGGAAGGCTCCTACGCCGCGTTATCGACCCAAGCGAGAGAAGCGTATACCCGTCCGTTAGCCGCAGAAAACTGGGACAAGGCTTTGCTGCAACAATTTCGCGCCTCGATAAACGGCGGCGGTGGTTTTGGCGACGACGCGTCGCTCGTGCTCGAATGCGAAGCGTCTTTGGACGTAAACTTCGTGGACGTTTGCTGCGGTGAAAAAGATGAAACGACGCCCATCAACAAAGCCAGAGACTTACACGACACCCTGGAAATGATCTCGTTGTCCAGAAAGCAGCAGCAGCAACAACAACAACAACAGCGGTCGTTGAATACTGATAGTAATAATAATAGTTCTAGCATCGAGGCGACGACGAGCGGTAGTAGAAGTTCTTCTCCCGCCGATAACGCTTTCCAAACTTCTTTCCGAGCGCTCGAAAACTCCGCGCACTTGCCCATGGAAGAAATCGGAGACAGTCGAGACGCGTTTGAATCCTACGTCGTTCAAACGTTAGAGAGAAGAGTCGAGGAGAATTTTGCCGTTCGAGTTTGATTTAATACTCTGTGCGCTTACCGCGTACTAAGAAGAAGAAGAAGACAAAGAAGAAGAAGACATTTTTTATTTTGCTCTTTTTGGTCTCTTTTTCTTTCCCACACATTTTTTTCGAACGTCTGTCTGCTGAGTGAAAACCCCAAGAACGACTCTTTGAGGACTTTTTTTTCCGATCGAAATTTCTCACAAAAATTTACACGCGTTACAAAGATGGTACAGCTGGAGATCCCGTTATCTTTCCCTCGCGGACCGGTACGTGTACTACCTTCTTCATTTTCCATTTTAACAGTAGTATTGATCCTCTCGATTTTTGTATTCTTTTGTATCATCGACGACGGGCTTTGTTGCGTTTTGAAAACCACAAATTTTTTCTTTTAAGGGGCGGGGGTCCCGGTCCAAATTTCATTCCGGTTGGATGAGGAGGATATGAAGTGTTGTTTTATCCGCGCGGCTGTGAATGAAGACTTATTATTCTCTTTTCTTTTCTCTCTCTCTTTTGAATGCTATTAATAATAACGCAGAATGGGTACGTCGAGTGGGACAAAATAGACATAGATTCCATAGATTTGCCACCTTCGGAAGATAATTACGGCATCCCGTCCGACGACGAGGATTTAATGCAAAAAGACGGTGCAGGTAAAGATGGGTCCAAAGACGAGAGCTCTATGATGAGCACCGCCATCATCGTCGATAATCTCCCGGAAGTGCCGGAAGCAAAATTCGTAAAACTCACGAACGTTTTGACGAAAATTTTCGGTCAAATCGGGCAAATCAGGGACGGCGGTTTGCACATGCCGATGGACCCGGCGACGAAGATGTCGTGCGGGTACGCCTTTATCGAGTTTTCTTCGAGGGCGGAAGCGGACGCGGCGGTAGAACAAACCGACGGGTACAAGTTGGATAAAGCGCACGTGTTTAAAGTGAGCAAGTTTGACGATTTCGAAAAGTACGCTAAGATTCCGGACGAGTACGTCGCGCCTGAACCGAAACCGTACACGCAGCGAGAAAACACGCAAGCGTGGATGATGGACGAGAGAGGGAGAGATCAGTTTGTCTGCCGATTCGGGGACGAGACGGAAATTTTCTGGAACGACGCGCAGAAAAGCACAGCAGTAGAGGAATATAAGAGATCATTTTGGACGGAGAGTTACGTGCAGTGGTCCCCGAGAGGGACGTATTTAGCTACGGTGCACAGACAAGGCGTGGCTTTGTGGGGAGGGTCAAGTTTCGGGAGGTTGGCGAAGTTTTCGCACTCGGGTGTGCAGTTTATCGAATTTTCTCCGTGCGAGAGGTACTTGTGTTCTGGATCGGCGCACGAGCCGTCTCGTGGGAACCCAGCATCGGTAGTGGTGAACTTCTTCGACATTGCCACTGGACAAAAGTTGAGACAGTTCTCTGGCGCGCAAAAGGATTTCTTGGCGAGCGCTAACCAAAGAGGATTCGTGTGGCCGATTTTCAAATGGAATGGCTTAGAATCGGAAGACGTTTATACTTCTAGTAGCTCAAAGAATGATATCAAAACAGAAGAGAATAAGAAAGAGATGCCTGCGTTTTTTGCTCGCTTGGCGAAAGATGCCGTTCAGGTGTATCAAGCGCCGGAGATGACGCTCTTGGACAAGAAGTCGGTGAAGCTCCCGGGCGTCTCCGAGTTTTGCTGGTCCCCTGGAGAGCCTATTTTAGCGACGTTTCAGCCGGAACAAAACAGTGGGAACGTGCCGGCGAGAATTTCGTTGATGCAGTTACCCTCGCGAAACGAAGTCAGGTCGAAGAACTTGTTCAACGTCAGCGACGTGAAGATGTATTGGCAATCGCAAGGCGACTATTTCGCGGTGAAAGTCGATCATCACACGAAATCGAAAAAGAGCACGTACAGTGGTTTTGAATTGTTTCGTTTGCGTGAACCTATGTGTCCGATGGAAGTCCTCGCTTTGCCGGACAAATCGGAAAAGATTGTCGCTTTCGCGTGGGAACCCAAAGGTCATCGCTTTGCCATAATCCACGGCGACGGCGCGAGACCGGATGTCAGTTTCTACTCTATGATTGAAGCCGAAGGTGGTGCGAAGAAAGTGCACTTGTTGAAAACTTTGAAATCGAAAACGGCGAACCACTTGTTCTGGTCCCCGAATGGGTCGATGATTGTGTTCGCCGGTTTGAAAACTATGAACGGTCAGTTTGAGTTCTTCAACGTCGACGAGATGGAAACGATGGCGACGTGCGAACACTTCATGGCGACCGATGTCGAGTGGGATCCGACTGGAAGATTTGTCACTACTGCCGTGACTGGTGTGCACCAAATGGAAAACGGGTACCACATTTGGACGTTCAACGGACGTTTGTTATACAAGCAGACGCGAGAACGATTCTTCCAATTCTTGTGGCGTCCGAGAGGGAAGAGTTTACTCTCCAAAGCACAAGAGGCGGACATCAAGAAAAACTTGAAAAAATACTCGAAGAAGTTCGAAGAAGAGGACGAGAAAATCAAAAACCAACAAGCGACGATGTTGGACAAAGCGAAGCAAGAAACGAAGGAGAAGTGGGAAGCGTGGGTGGAAGAAAAGAAGAGAAAAATCGAAAGCGACGAGTACCAAGGTACGCTCAAAAAGATCTTGGGCGCCGAGTACGAGAAGCAAGGAGCGGAAATCGTCACCATCGAGGAAGAAGAGGAGGAAATCATCTCCGTCGTCGAAGAGCCGCTTTAAATCCACGCAAAGAATAGGCAATAATAATTAATTATATAGGATACATCTACTACACAAAACTATGTGCTACAAAATCTACGTGCTACAAACGTTTTCTTCTAAAGGTACTTCTTCTCGTTTTTCCAACTCACACCGTGGTCCATCCGTCGGCGTCGGGCTCATTTTTCTTCTTCCCCATCCCTTTCAAGCCAGCCGCTAACTCCTCCGCGTCTCCTTCTCCTTCGTCGTCCATCACCTCACCGCTCGAACTCTCGCTCTCGTCCCCATCATCCATCTCCTCGTCCACTCCCGCCATCTTAAATCCTTCGTTCCTCATATCCGCCTCCCTAATCGCGTCTCTCAATTCCATCGCTTCCTTCGGTAACTTTTGCATTTCAATCTTCTCCACTAAACTCGACTCTCCTCTCCCGCACTCCTCAAACATCGCTCGTAAAACCTTCCCGACTTCCTCGTGCGACTCGTCTTCCAACTGCACGTTGAAATCCTCCGCGATGCAATCGTATAAAAAATCTTCGATTGAATCTCCTTTCTTGGAATCTTTCAACAAAAATTCCAACGTTTCCTCTCGTAAACTTTGCGCTTTCTCTTTGCTCTGGAACCCTCCCCACTCGTTGACGACGGCCATGGTCAACGCCGTCCATCGCTCGAACACGGCCTGGATTCCTCTCGATAAAAGCCGTTCGTTTTCCTCGGTAAAAGTAATCTTCTTAGACGCTCCTCCTTGTCCTCCTCCTCCGGATGATAAAAGCGCCGCTTTCGCGTCCGCCGCAGAACTGAAGCCGCCAGCAGAAACATTTTCATCATCGCTATTATTTAAAACGCGTCCGGAACGTAAGCGCGTGCCATAACCACCACCACCAACACTCGTTTCCTCCATGCGTATCTCTTTTTCTTTCTTTCTTTTTCTTCTTACTCTCTCTCTGCTTTCAACAAGCGCTGTGTTTACGTGTGTGCTACTAATGAGGAAATTGAGATGAAATCTCTCCCCAAAAACATCTTTTCTCTTCCTCACTTTAACGTGGTTCTTCGAGCGTTGAAGAAGAAGACCAAGAGGAAAAGAAGAGGACGATGATGCGGGTATCGGTAGTACCATCACTACGACGACCACTACTTTTCCTCTCGCTGCTCGTAATACTCATAACACCGACAAAAACGAACGCGTACTCTTCTTCTTTGTCTTCTTCAACGACGACTCAGACGACGCCGAGTTTGTTTCTTTCCGACATCTTCCAAAAGATGAAATCGACGATATTCTACGACCAAACTGGACAGTCCGCGCCGACGAAATCGATTTCAAAGATTAAGATTCACTCTAGAGATTCGAACGTGTTCGAAACCGACGACGTGGCGCCGATGACGGAGGAAGAAGTGGAGGAATCTTTAGCCGAGCACGAAGATGCCGAGGAGGAGGGGGAGGAAGGACCGTACGTCGTGAAGAAGAAGAGAAAAGAGGACGGAGAGGATGACGACGGGAAGATTGAAGAAGGCGAAGAGGAAGAAGAAGACGGCTCAATAAAGGATGCGACGTTTGGAATGAAAGTCAGTCACAACGCGAGGTGGTGCGGAGGACAAACATCTGGATTTGGATGGAAGGCGAGGAGCGAAGCGGAGAAGCACAGGAAGAATTTAGCGAAGAATAGCGAGAGGCGCAGAAGTGAATGGGGGGGGAGAAGGAGGATGTTAATGTCTTCTTCTGTCGATGGAGATGTAGGAATAGTAGAAGAGAGTGACGGTGACGACGACGACGACGACGACGAAAACGAGAGCATACTGCGAACGATGCTTAAATTGAACAACAACGCGACGACGTGGTCTTTCGTTCAAGAGAAAGAGCGCGACGACGAAGAAACTGATGTATCCATAGAAAACGTACAAAGAAGAAACACGCTCGCGCTTCGAGCGCCGCGAGGCGGGAGGACTCGAGGTGGTACCGGTACCACTCCAATCTCCGGTAAATACTCCCAAGGGTATTTCGGGTGCGAACGAATTTGGGGTAAAATCAAAAACGAAAACGAGAATAAAGCCACGCGAGTCGACGCCATTCCCGATAACGAATTGTCGCCTGGATTGAGAGCGGTGAAAATGTGCATCAAAGACATCTCAAAATGTGGCGCAGACGCCATGAGAGGAGCGGCAGAGTTACCGTCCACGTCTCTTATCCACGCGTTGCCAAACTCGGGGAAGAAGAAGTATAACTCGTGCGCCGTCGTCGGCAACGCCGGGACGTTGTTGAAATCGAAGGAGTACGGAGAGGCTATCGATAAACACGACGTCGTCATGCGCTTCAACGTGATGACTTTAACCGCGCAACTCGCAGCCAACGTCGGCACGAGAACGACGTTTCGAATGGTGAATCATTTACGTAGTCGGCACGCGTGCTGTCCGAAAAGTCAAGGTGGAAAAGGTAAAATGCCCGAAAAAGGAGGTAAAGCAAAAGGGATGAGTTTAATCTTGTGGCATCCCGGGCGACAAGCGCAGCTTTTACGAGCGTGTAAAAAGAACATTCCAAACGCTAAAGTGACTTCAATACCGGAATCTTACATTAAGAAAGAAGTCAACGCTATGAATGCCATGCGTAAAGATTTAATGCGATTAGGATTTGGTCCGTTTAACGATTGGAAACAAGGCACGTCTGGATTCCACGGGATCTTATTGCTCGCCGGAATGTGCGACCATTTATCCTTGTACGGCATCACCAGTTTCAGCGCCAAGAAAGGTAAATCGAAAGGTCCAGATCAATACGGAGGCAGAGGAAGTAAGAACATGGCCAGCTGGGTGTGGCATGATTGGGAAGGCGAGGCGTACGCGTGGCGATTATTACACGCCACCGGAAAAGCAACCGTGTGTTCCAACTCGTGATGATAGAAAAGTTAGGTGGTGTGAATAGTTTTAATAAAATAGCATTAATAGCTCTCGATGCGACAAAAATGACTACGCGTATTTTAACGTTTACTTCGTGTACGGATTCATCCACGCGTTGAACTTCTCCAACAGCGTTTTTTCCGGCGCGACCCCGTCGTACTCGGATCTCTCCTTCAGGACTTCGACGTCGTCGAACGGATTCACTTTACCTTGCCCTTGTCTGATTTCCTCTTCGCTAATCTTCTCCTTATCGGCTCTGCGAAACCCGTATTCCAACTTCCCAAACGCCGGCGCGGCGGCCAACTTTGGGTACATTTGCAACGCCGCTCGTTTCAACGGTTCCTCGGCGTTCCACAACTCTTTCCCAATCATCCATTCTTCCTTGACGACCATCGGGCCAACTGGAAACCACTGGTTCGGTCCTTTCGCTCTCGCGAAGACTTCGTATTTGATTCCTCCACCAGCTTCTAAGTCATCGAACTTGCTCATCATTTCTAAATCCTTCGCGGTTGGTGGTGGCGGAGGCGGAGGCGCGCCCGTTTTCGGTTTTCTTTGTCTCGGCTTTTGCGCTTTGTATTCCTTCTTTTTGTTGTTGTTTGTATCGTTCAAGTCCGGAGCGTTCGCGCTTCTGACGACGAGGAGTGATGATTTTCTTCTGGTCGTCGTCTTCACCCTCATCATCGTCTTCATCGAAGACACTGAGGAGGAGGAGGACGAGGACGAGGACAAAAGTCTTCTCGAAGGTGCC
>Ga0209090_10000715_pt1 | contig 20940 bp, 34 predicted proteins | sample ArcticOcean_MG_C_9_FD_187432 | JGI IMG/M metagenome (GOLD analysis project Ga0209090, IMG submission 187432) | Marine microbial communities from western Arctic Ocean - ArcticOcean_MG_CB2_152 (SPAdes) (version 2) | ecosystem: Environmental > Aquatic > Marine > Oceanic | place: Arctic Ocean... | reverse complement strand
TTGCAATAGAGGAACTAAAAAAGTTATATGATTGTAACTTCGCTAATGTACAACCTCATTGTGGAGCAAATGCTAATACCGCAGTATTTCAAGCGTTTCTAAAACCTGGTGATACAATACTTGGGATGGATTTAGCAAGTGGGGGACATTTATCTCATGGAAGTAAACCTAATATTTCAGGTAAAGTATATGACGCTCATTCATATGGTGTGGATAATAATGGTTATTTAAACTATGATGATATACGAACTAAAGCGTTAGAGGTTAAACCTAAGATGTTGATAGCTGGTGCGAGTGCGTATTCAAGAATAATCGATTGGAAGAAGTTTAGAGAAATTGCTGATGAAGTGGGAGCAATTCTATTGGTAGATATGGCTCATTACTCTGGTCTTATTGCTGGTGGTGTATATCCTAACCCAATTGAGTATGCTGATGTAGTAACTTCAACGACTCACAAAACTCTGAGAGGACCGAGAGGTGGAATTATTATTTGGAATAACTCAGATTATACAAAGAAAATAAATGGAGCAATATTTCCTGGTACACAAGGTGGACCTCTAATGCATATAATCGCAGCAAAGGCACAATGTTTTATAGAAGCAAATACTGATGAGTTTAAAGAGTATTGTGTTAAGGTAAAAGAAAACGCAAACCATATGTGTGATATATTTAGAGATAATAATATACCAATTCTAACAGATGGGACTGATTCACATTTAATTTTAATTGACCTATCAACTAAAAAACATAGTGGAAGAGTGGTTGCGGATAAGTTAGAAGAGAATGGTATTACAGTTAATAAGAATGGAATACCTAACGACCCTAGAAGTTTTGTAGAAACTAGTGGTATTAGAATAGGGACCGCGGCTGAAACAACGAGAGGTCACAGTATAGAATGGTTTAAAGAACTTGCAAGAGAAATAAGTAAAATAATAAATAAATAGTAAAAGATGATAAAGAAAAGTTTTAAGGACCTTGATAAGAAAATGTTATCTATGATGACATTACAAGAAAGATTTAAATATATTAATAAAAAGAAAGAGGACGAGTTCAACAAAAAGAACAGTAAGTAAAATAATAAATGCCTAAGGATAGTATAAAATGTAGTAGATGTAATGAAACCTTTAGTGGTGGTTTTGATTATAGGATGCATTTTGATAAACACCTAGATGAATGGTACAAATCTAAAGATAAGAAAAAATACATTAAAAAAACAACACAATGATAATAGTCGACCATAAAACATTTAAAGATAATAGAGGTAGTTACACTCCAATGGAGTTAGACATAATGGGAAAGGAATGGACACAATGTTCTATTTCAATTAATGATGGTAGATATACCTTTAGAGGTTTACATTACCAAACAGACCCACCACAAGAGAAATACGTTAAGGTTATTCGTGGTTCAATCATAGACATCGCTTATGATTTAGAAACTCATAAAACACAACACGTAATTGTAAATGAAGGGAACGCAGTTTACTTACATGATGAGTATGCTCACGGGTTCTTAACTTTAGAACCTGACACAATCGTTGTTTATATGGTTAAGGGTGAATACTCACCTGAGTCAGAACATTCAATCGTATGGAAAGATATTCCTGAAGTTAAATCTATTATAGAAGAGTTTACGGATAATCCAATAATTTCAGAAAAAGATAATTTAGGTAAGTAATATGAAAAATATCTCAAAAAATTTAGCAATAATATCAATAATACTTTCATGTTTAGTCATAGTAAGAATTTTAATGCAAGATAGGGGTATTACTTATACTGAGGAGGTAATAAAAAGTGATAATAATATTCCTACGGTTAATAACGATGATACAATACGTTTGGTACTTAAAGAAGATAAACTTTTTAATAAAGATTCGTTAGATAATGATTCGAATATAATAGATTGGTTTTTTGACGAGGGTGAGTTATATATCTACACTAAACAAGATTCAATTAAGGATGAAATCGAAAGATGGAACTATATTAGAAGTTTAGATGAAGAGGGCTGGGAGGAATAAGTGCGAGCCACTAACAGAAAGATTACATTAAATCATTTGGATAAGGAATACCGTACATGAAAGATTCGGTGTAGTCTCTATGTTCAGCCATCTTTTTCATTACGTATGAACTCTTAACTGCCTTATCGTAAAATTCTTTACCACGAGAAATCACATCAACTCTAAGGTCACCCCAACTATCATCACTAACATCAATTCCTCTACCACGGTCAGATGAGATATCTAAAGCAGTGGACTTAAACATTATTATTTTATTTAATAATCTAATTGCGTTAGATGGTACACCAGCAAGACGATTAAGGTCCATTAAGTATTTTTTAACTCTTCGGTAGTCGTCATCTTTTTTGTAATCCACCAAATCAATAATATACCAAAAGAAATCGTCAATACTGGTTACGCCTGTTTCTTGATTACCTGTAAATCCATTTCGGTTACCTAATAAATCTTCTATGTCATTATACATTGCAGTAACAACTCTACCTTTTTCTATAAGGTCTTTACCATAAACGGATTCTTTTAATACTTTTCTTATTAATTCTTTCATAATATTATCATTTGGTCACACTTACATCGTCAACATCTAATCCGAACGTTTTAGTAAACCAATCAGCCATAAGGTCCATTACTTTACTTTCCCTAAATCTTAAGTTTCTACGAAATAAAGTTACTAATTTTTCATCAATGGATACTGATGTCCATTCATCTTCGGCTTTTGAGCCATCCTCATGGTGTTGTTGTCCTGTGTGGTAATAATACATTATCCATTTACCATCTTTATCGTAAAGGTCCCATCGTGTCGTACCGAACTGAGTGGTCTCACCTTTGTTTACTTTACCACCTTTCATTCGTTCACTCATAAAATTCTCAACCAATTCAAAAAGTTGTGACTCACTTATAACATATTTCATAGTTATAAATAGTTTAAGAAGATAAAACCAACTCAATTTTATAACGATTATCAATCAAATCAAAAGAGCGGTTAACGGTATCAACAATATCAGACGAAAGAATCTCATAGAAATAGTCAGAAGTATAACAATCATATTCTTCTTCCAACTGTATATAAGTTTCAAACTCGATGATATCACTCATCGTAAAATCAATCAGGTTAGTGTCTACAAATAATAAAAGAGTTTCTTCGTGTATGTCCCAATCAGTAAGTTCAGGATGTTTAGGATAAATAAGTTTATCGAATAAGATTTCAATAAGTTCATTTGATACGGTATCGACATATGTTGTCACAGTAATGATTTTGTAAGCTTACTTATGTCCATAGAAACGTTTTTAGGTACGTGTGGTGGAGCCAAAGACTTATCCACTATACTTTCCTCAGTTGCCAACTCAAACATCGTCTTAATCTCTGTACCGACATTATAGACTCCGTTAAGATTCTCTATTACGCATTCAATAATTAAATTAGATATTCTATCCACATAATCGAAGTTACCGATATAATCAATCCAAGCATTATCGTATTCAAAAGGGTAAGGTTTGTGTGAACAACGAACAACAAGGTAGTCATTACATCTTAACTGTACTAATCCATCAGACAATAATTTAGTATAACCATACCAAGTATTATTATGAACAGGGACATCTTCCTCACTGGCAGAAGAGGTGGAATTAGAATAAACATAATCGGTAGAGATATGAACAAGTTTAATAATATTATCATTACAATAATCAATTAACTTATCAACAAACTTACAGTTAACATCCCAATGGATATCTTTGTAGTCTGTATAGGTATCAGTATGTCCGATACAGTTAATGATTACATCGTACTTATCAGTGATGAACTCACCAATATTATCAATATTAAAACCATCCTTACCACGGGACACATAGTCCCATTCAGTTTGTTTAACTAACTCACGACCTAATAGTCCGTCACCAAGTACTAATACAGTTTTATTAATCATAACTTACCAATTACTTCTACTCTTCATTCTTTGTTTTATAGCGATACCGATATACACGAGGGAGCAACCCACTAAACCTATTACCATTATTTTTTATTTCTTTTACAGTTAATACACGTAAAGAATCTCTTTACTACCCAATCAAGAATAAACCTCTCAAAAAAGACATCTCTAAACAAACGCCAAGGAAGTATAGTTAACATAGTCCATAGGGTTATCTTAAAACTCCTTAAGACTATAACTGTCTTATTACCGTTTGTGACGGGCATACCCCCATGATAAGACAATATATGGTTAGAGTTATAATGTATGTAATGTCCTGGCTTAAAATCTTGTGGTCTATGCTCTAAATTAGCGAGAGGGAAATTAGTGGAACCACCTTCAAAATTAGTATTCAAATAAATAAGGGTAGTAGTATAACTCCCATCGTAATGAGGTTCCATTTCGAGACGGTCACCTGTATACTTAATAATGAATCTATCTTTATTAAACTTAACGCCCAAATCTTTCTCTAACTGTTTAATCCTATAGTTCATAAGTTTCTTACCATCACACATCTCGATATCATCATAATCGGACTCATAAACAGAAAGAGAGATATTACCAAAGGCATCAGTAACAGAGAACTTATCACTCTGTCTCTCTAAATCCCTTAAGATTACCTGACACTCTACACGAGGTATAGCCTTCCCAACTTTATAATTAAATTTAAACATACATACAATATAAGTTATTTTATACAGAAAGGAAATAAAGGTAATGGATTTATTCCATTCCCCTCACCCTAAAGGGACGTTCACTATCGTTCACTTTCAGTGTCTGAAATTAATCCATTACCCTATTCCCCTGAAGAAGGTCATCTAAAGACTTATACTAATATACCTGTAAGGGTATAACTAAACAATATACACATAGTATTGTACCCTAAAGGGTATATGTATGTATATGAAAACATTATACTATAAGAGAAAGAATACTATAGTATATAAACAATAACCCATAGGGTTAATTAACAATACTTCTACCACTTTCTCCCACTTTTGTAAGTCACTAAAGACCTTATTCTTTGAGGTCATTTTGTCATGGTTTTAAAAATATAGTCCTACAGATACGTTGAGGTTTACTTATTTAATCTCTTAAGACTACGTCTCCCCCGCTATAGGGAATTAACTATCACTATTTGCTAGAATACGTACCTAGTAAATTAATACCCTCTATTAACCCCTAAACAAGGATTAATTGTGGATTCCATCGGTGAAATAAAGGATTATCTTGTTTTACACTACTACAGGACGGTGGTAGAAAGTGGGGAAAGGGATTGTGCTGTCCCTAACGTCCACCTGACATTCTGACAAATCCTAATAAATTCGTATAAAGTTATTAACAAAATGTCCCCTGACGATATGTCAGTAGGGGTTTACAAAAAGTTATTAACAATTTTAAGGGGGTTATTAACAGTACCCTTTGTTAAAAAGTTATCAACAGGAGGTGTTCACAACTATTCAAAGGTGCATATATTTAAGGGTATGGAAGAAATCAGGGAGTTAATAGAAAAAAGTTTCACCCCAAGGGTAGAAGAAGACATGAGTGGTATCAAGGTAATATTCACCTCAACGGTGGGAGATGGTACTATATGGTTTGAACCTGCTAAGAGGGGATGGAGTAACAAACCCCTATCTACAAACAGATATATAATTGTGGACGCTGAGTTATCCCACGTACTAACATTCTTAAATAGATACTACCAATTGGATGAGAGTAACTACCACGATATAAGAAGGATGTTTATAGACATAGGGATGGACACTGTGGACAAACATACCAAGGGTGCGGATAACATTTAAGTCTGTGCAGATAACATTCCCTTATTTATATTGTTTCTTAACAAAAAAAGTGGTACCTTTAGGGTGGTAGTAGGGTGGGAAGTATACCAAACAATCCCCCACACTCCAGAGCACCAACACAAAGATACAACAATCTTTTTTAATACACAACTTGTATAAGAACTTTTTTATCCTTATCTTTGTAATGGTCTGAGGGAACACCTCGAAAGAGTAGACTCCAACCTGCCTTATACTCTCCTCCCTCCCTCAGGGCAGGGCACCAATACAAAGATACATATAATATATTAGACCACCAAATATATACCATGACAATATGTCCACTTATGATATCACCCCTATATAAAATGTAGGGCGTCAACACAAAGATACGTATAATAATTGACACTACCAAACCCCCACACCATAAAGTTATGAACATGACATAATGTCTGTTGATAACTTTCCCCCATATACTTGTATAGTAATCTGTTCTGACATGACTCTCTTAGATGAGGTTTCTACTATCCCCTCCCTGTATGGGGGGTGGTGGTCAAATAACCCTATATACCCCCCTTATAGGGTCCCCCCCTCCTGTAGGGGTCCCGTATCCCCCCTCCCCCTGGGGGGTTTTTGGGGTCAAAAAGGGGGTTCAATACTCCAAACGAAACGTATACACTTTTTAATGTAAAAATGTTTATAAAATTTTTTAGGAAAATTTGGACACATTACCTCTACGTGTCCAATAATGTTTAAATACTGAACAGGAGTAATAATTACCCTTGTTCTATGTATGGGAGTAAATGTTACTTGTGTTTCTAAAAGGGACCCCCTTATGTAATTAGGGGTCCAAATGTCAAAACAAAATTTCTGGAAAATTTTAGGTAAAGTTGGATATTTATGTATATGATGGATAGTAATCAAATAACCCCTGAGATGGTGAGTAAGTTTATTAATGGATTATACATTGATACCTACCCTGGTTTTATAAAGGAATTTAGGGTTGAAGTTATTAATTATAAAAAAAATACAAAAGGTATATATCAACCCGATGTTATCATCCATGTTTTAATGGATAATGATGTTTATGGTAATACAGGCTTACCAAAAGATAAGGGTTATCTTGCTGTTAAAGATATGGAGGATAAACTTAAAAGTATTCTGAATTACCTACCCTATCCATACAATGTGAGAATTGTGAAATACATTGATGATAGTCAAAGTCAGGGCAACATTTTCAATTTTGCGGGTATTAAGATTTGGGAAGATAAATTTGGTGTAAACAAATAAGTTATAGTGGATAGTAAGAAAGATAACATTAAGATGTTTGTTGAGAAGTTAATAAATTCTTTATATAAGGATAATGGTCTTATGGAGGATTATAGTGTTAGAGTCTATGACAGGGCCGATGGTTGGGATTTTTTAAGTAAGATGTGTAATGATGGTCATGAACAATGTCATATGGTCGTTTTGGATATTTTAATTAGTTATGACGTTTGGAAGGAGATGGGTGGTGAACATTCTTCTATTATAAAGATGGAGGAGAAGATTTATAGTTTATGGGCGTATGTTCCTTTTCCTTTTACTTCAATTACCATTAATAGTGACATTACCCTTGATTCATCCCTGACTCGTGTTAAATCAAGTGAATATATTAATCAAAATAAATTATGAAATTAGAAGTATTAAGGATTTCGAGTGAAGGTACCTCAACCAACGGGATACTCTTTGATGTGAGTAATAATCAACGTAAGTTTTTATCTTATACATTGGAGGATGAGTATAGAGATGATAAGGTTATGAGTAAGACTCGTATTCCTGCTGGTACTTATGATATTACTCTTCGCAAGGAGGGTGGTATGTATCAATCATATAATGAAAGATTTGGTACTGAGTTTAGTAAGGGAATGTTATGGGTTAGGAATGTTAATAACTTTGAATACATTTATATCCATATCGGTAATACCGCCGAGGACACCTCTGGATGTTTGTTGGTTGGGGATACTCAGAATAACAATCAGATTATGGAGAATGGATTCATTGGTTCTTCAACGAATAACTATAAAAGAATCTACCCTCCCATTGCTCAGGTATTGGAAGATGGTGGTAATGTTGAGATTACCTATATTGATTATGATGGAGATATTGAATACTCACCAACGCCGAATGTTATTGTTGACCAAACCATAACTGTCCCTGTGGAGATAACCGTTCAAGTTAAATCCCTACAATAACCTATTTATAAATTATGGACGTAATAATTACAAATAGTCAGTTCAAAGATAATTGTTTAAAGCAAAGTTGTATCGATAACTTTAAGAAAAAATTAAATGCTCCTCGAACTCGTAAAACCTTTCAAGGGTCTATAGACTTGATGTTGAAAGATGTTAGGAAAGCACTTAACCCTGATTCGGACCAATATAAAAAGGATGTCGATGTATTAAGAACTTATTTTAACTATTCCGATAAGAAGGTTGATAATCTTATGAATATTAAAATGGTGTATGACGATAACAATGATTGGGTCCCCATAAATAAGTTGAATACTAACTATAGTGATTTATCCGTATTAATTACTGATATTTTAATTGGTGAGGACGAATGTATTTGTAAACGTCTTGATGACCTAAATGATGGTAATGGTTCATTTATGTTAAAGTTGGTGGATAAGATAATGTCCGACCCTGGATATTATTATACGAAATATTTGGAAGGTAAGTTTGATAATTATGTTTTAAATAATAGAAAGAACACCTCAACGGGAACTGACAATGAGATATACGCCGTAAGTGAAATGGAGAAGTTAGGTTATGAATTAGATTACATGGCTTCAGAAGGTAGTCCTATTGATACTAAACTTGGTGTAGACGCTATTATGTCTAAAGATGGTAAGACTTATAAGATACAAGTAAAAACTGTAAATTCTCTAGACGCTGTGGAAGAGACTAGTTGTGATAAAATCAATCCTGAAATCCTTAATAGTAAGAAAAAAGGTGGTATCCGAGTTTATTCTCGTAACGGAGTATATATTATGGAAAATAATATTGATTATTTAATATTAGTTGCACCGGTAACAAAAAAGAATGGAGGAGGAAAGTCGATGATAGTCTTAAGAAAATATCAACCAGTTACAGTTACTTTAAATCCACTATTTTGTGTTGCTACTTCGATTAATAAATTTCCTACACCAAGAGGGTTAGGATTTATAGACCACGAATCAATTATATATAAAACGAGTAATCTGTCATTATGAAAAAATTAAAAGAATTTATAGAAAAAACTTCACCTCATAACTACCCAAATTCAGCACCACCAATTGAACCTGCGGATAGACATTTATGGGAAAGTAAGCAATTATATAGTGTTATCGATTGTTTACATGATAGTTGTGTAGTATTAGATTTTGGTTGTGGAGGTCACGGAACATTACAACATACTTTATTTAATCACTATCCTAATTCGATATATTATGGTTTAGATACAGATTTTATTAGTCACGATAATTACGGGTTTATAGATAATAAAAATAAATCACAAAATAATATATTTTTTAAAAGCAGTGATAAATTAGATGAAGTTTTACCAAAAGTTGATTGCATGATTATGGGTAGTGTATTTACTCATCTAAGTATTTCAAAAATGGAAGAAATTTTAGATAAAACATTACCTTTTTATAAAAATGGATTTCAATTAGGGTTTACCGCATTTATGGGTGATAAATTTTCCTTTGTTGGGGAGGGAGCTTATGGGCCGGATACTTACAAATATACGATTTTAGATTATAATTGGTTTAAAGAGTATTGTTTTAAAAATAATCTAACATTAATATTTCATTCGTACAGACAAGACTTAATAGGTTTTCAAGTTGAAAATTTTAAACATCAAGATTTTATAACAATAAAAAATAAAAAATAGAGATATCCAATGTACTATACCTAATAATTATGACAGTTGTTTTTGTGTTATCCCTGTACTAACGAATAAATAAGATTATACTATTAAAAAATTAAATTATGAATCAAGAAGATAAAGCAGCATCATACGACCAATTCTTATCTGAATACCACAGGTTGGAGAATCAGATAGGTCAAATTAAAATGAATAAATTTGACTTGAACGCCGAAGAGACTAACCAAGTTAATTTATTGGAAAGAAAAAAAACCTACATCATGAGTAGAGTTGAGGAATTAAGTAAATAATCGACTCATGAATAAGACAGACAGACCACAATGTGGATGTGGACAAACTACTGACCCTAATGGGTATTGTGATGGTTCACACCTAAAATAAAATAAACCCTTACCTAACCGTGAGGGTTTTTTGCTTTTACTGATATTTATTAATAAATGAATTAATCATGAAAAAAACTATAAAATTAACAGAATCAGATTTAGAGAGTATAATCAAGAAGGTTCTTATTAATGAACAATCTAGCGCAACAAGGGAAAAAGAACTTTGTCCTATACAATGTAAGAAAAAAGTATTAGGTAAGGGTAATGCCGGTGAAGATGTTAAAATGATACAGAACGCATTAGCTAACTGTGGTTTTAATAAAGAGAATTTTGGTGGTGGTATGAAAGCCGGATGTGGTGAAGACTACACAAAATGTGACGGTAAATTTAATACTGAAACAGCTAAAGCTGTTCGTGAGTTTCAAAAGTCAGTTGGTATAACTATGGATGGTCTTGTTGGACCAAAAACGTTGGCGGCATTGACCAAATCTCCTGGCAAAGAGCCATGTTTAGCACCTATAAAATGTAACTGTAAGAAAAAAACAGATAAGATTAGTGACCAAGAACAATCAGTTACAGATGGTGGTGGTAATAGTGGTAATGGTGGTAATAGTCTTAACGATAGTCAAGATGTTAAAGTTGGTTGTAAGAAATCAATGGACTGTTTTAAGAAACATTCTGACGGTAATTTTATTTCAAATGCATGTGGTTTAGCTAAATGTTTAGGGATATGTTTACCTAAAGGAATGTGTTCAGAGAAGATTTTTGGTAGGGACTGTACAGAGTGTCCTGAATACAGAAATGAAATGCCGGGAGTGGGAGTTGATTATAAAAAGAAAAGAAGTCCGTTTATTCAAGCTTGTATAGACAATAAATGTACTAAGGTAGTGGTATAAAGGAAATTAATTATTAACTAATTATTATATTACTATTAAATCCCTCTAATTAGAAGGGATTTTTTAGTCCCCTTAACTAAGGGTTTATATTTATTGAAATGAAAAATAAAAAAATAGATATATCCAATATACTATACCTTATCATTATGACAGTTGTTTTCATATTAGCTCTGTACTAACGAATAAATAATATTATACATTTAAAAAATATTTTAATTAAACCCTTACCTAACCGTGAGGGTTTTTTGCTTTTACTGATATTTATTATTAAACAACTACATTATGAAACATTTATTAAATGATATGAGCCAAGATGAGATGAACACAATACGTGGTCAACACACTGGCGGAAAAAAGATAACCGTAGAGAATTTCTCTAATATGGTTAATAAAAAATTAGGAGAAGTTCCAACTTTATTATCTGAGTCAGAATCCACTATAGTTGGTACTCAAGGTTTTGAAATTGAAGAGCAAGGTATTGGGTCCAAACTTAGAGCGGCAGTTTCAGGTAACAAAGAAGGTAGAGACCAAAGAAAAAAAGAAAGAAAAGAGAAAAGAAGTCGAATCGATGATGAAAGAGCAAGAGGTCGTGTAATTTCTTACAACGATGATTTAGTTAACCGTATTAACAAATTCGTTCGTTCTTTAGAAAGTGATGAAGATATATCTGATAACTTCGGTAGATATATTCAAGGACTTAGAGATATGTCAAACACTTTAAAGGGTGACACAAAGAACACGCTTAAATCAATGGAACTCGGAGTTAAAGAAAAATAACTATAATGGATTTATTTAAAATAAATGAATCAGAAAAAAATAGGATTTTAGGATTACATGAAAGTGTGAACACTAAAAAAATAAACTTATCTGAAAATTGGTGGAACGAAGAAGAGAGACAAACAGATAAGTGGGGGTCGCTTGAAATGGATATAAGGAAATCCATGGATAAGATTATTGAGAACCACAAACCTAATTGGGGAGATGACCAATATAATGTTATGGGGGCGATTGAAGAAATAATGGAAGGATTATTTCAAAAAGTACAAGTTAGGTAATCTTTTGAGTCAATAAGAAAACCAACTATTAAAAATATAATGATTAACAAAAAACCCAACAAATGTTGGGTTTTTTTAGTTTAATACGGATTAGTTCACTTTATCCTTTGGTTCAATAAGTGTAACTATAATACCTCCAACCATAATTCCAACACCTAATCCAACCATAAATAATGTCATCGTTTTACTTTATTGTAAAAGTAGTAAATATTAATCATAATAAAAAACGATTATCACTTTTTTTATAGATACTTTATATTTATAGGTATGATATCACTATACGATAAGTTACTAGATAATTTAAGACCTTACGCAGTACCATATGAGGACCATCCTCAACAAAGTACTCGTGATTTTGAATACGACCACCCTTTAACGGGTATTGAGAATGACCGTATCGTTAATATTGATAACTCATCATTTAATATTGATACTATCGAGGATTTAAGTTTCGATGAAATACAAAAAATTCATGACAAATTATCTACCGCGTCTCCGTTAACTACTATGAGAGAATATGATGAGGAATCACACAGAGAATTGTTCACCTACTATAAAGGAAAAAAAAATCAATATACTGATAAGAAAATACCAAGGACATCAGCCATTCATCTTAGAAATTTAAAAAATCATATTCAATCTATTTTATTTAAAAGAAAATCTGAAATACGAGACCAACGGGCAAATGATTTATTACCAACATTAGAAAAATTTTTAGAACTACATAAAAAAGGTAACCCTAAAAATTATCCAGATTGGTTAAAATTTAAATTCAAGGAAATAAAATGGGGTGATTTATACATACAACCAATAATAAATCTTGAAAAACTATTAGAGTCAGGAGACCCAATACTTCAAGCTAAAACAACTAGAGATTTTATAAGTAATATATGGAACAGATTAGTTAACGCTAATACTCGTAGTTATGATTCAAGACAAATGACTCCAAGTGTTAAAACCACATATGTTTTATTTGAAGATTTTAATAGTTACATGAAAAATATAGTTAATAAAAAGATTAAACCTGAAATAAAAAACCTACCAAGAGGTAAAGAATGTGTTCATTCTATTATATTTAGATATAGAAAAAATATAGAAGATATACAAATTCAAATACACCCACGTTATAAAATTGGGTGTACCCAAGGTTGGAATAGGTTGGATACGTATGACTTTGAAGTAGAAGTTGAAGATATCTTATCTAATTATGGGTGGAGAAAAGGTATAAATTACAAAACATCAACGAATAGAGACTAAAAATTTGGATTACAAAGAAAAAATATCCGTTTTAATGAAGTTTTGGGATAAAAAAGGTAACCCAAAGGCTAAAGATACACTATATTTTGGATGGAAATTCCAAAATAACCAAGAATATTTGAGCGCTTTATCTAAATATTATGATGTAGGAGATATAAAACGACATATGCTGAACGAAATTAAAGAAATTTTGGTAGGAGATGATTTATGTGATAGAAATATAGAATTAGTAGGTTGGAACATAGAGGATTATCCAATGACAGTACCATATGATGGGTACGGAAGTAAATCAATAATGCAATTTAAATACGATTATAACCCAAATTGGGATTTACCAAAAGAATGGGTTGACCAAACAATAATTGAGACACTTGAAGAGTCCGAATATTATCAAAACCCTAAAAAATTCATTAGAGAAGAAATGTCACGACAAATTTATGAAGCTTATGATGAAGAATCTTGCGCTTTTGGTAAAATTTATGAAGCCACTAAGTATATTCGTTACAAATATGGGTTTGTTTCCAATATTGAAAGTGGAATGAGAGATTATTCTGGATTAGATGAGCGGATTGACTACTATACTGACATCGCATTAAGTAAATTACCGTAAAATCCTTTAATTTACCCTAAAAATACCTATTTTACTCATAAACTTAAAAATTATGAATAAATTACTATTAGGGTTCGCACTTTTCTTCATTGGACAAATTGGAATATGGTTTCAAACCAACGGACAGTTCGTTTGGCCTTGGTTTAAAAAGAATCCTATCATTATTTCAGTAATATTTGGAACATCTATCAGTTATATTTTAATATATGGTACTAAATTTATGGCAGAACACTTCGATGGTCTGTTATGGCCAGGTAGATTCATTGCTTTTGGTTCAGGAATCGTATCATTCACATTTTTAACGTGGTTTTTCTTAGATGAGGGTCTCACAACCAAAACTATAGTGTCATTATTAGTTGCATTTTCACTAATAGGTATACAATTATTTTGGAAGTAAGAATTTAAATGAAAAAATAGATATTTATAGTAAAACACTATAAGTTATGAAATTTATAAAAGATATTTTTACGGAAGACAAAACAGACAACAAATACTCATCTAAAAAGACAATGGGAATCATTTCAGGTGTATTAGTATGTATAGCATTTATAGGTGATGGATTTCATTGGTTTACAATAAATGAAAACTTATTTAACTCTATGTTAATATTTTCAGCAACTATGTTAGGGGTATCAACGGTAAAAGCTTTCGCTAAAAAATCGAATAATGAATCAAAATAAGGTTCAATTACCGAAAGAAGAAGTTGATATCAGAGAAATTGAAGTTATTAATCTTAAAGAAGTGTCAAATAAATTTGAAGTAGAAGATGTTTATGGTAATGTTACTATACATAATACAAATGAAATAAAAAAGTAATGGGAAAGAAAATAATAAAATTAACAGAAATAGATATTGAAAATATCGTAAAAAAAGTAATTTCAGAACAAACTGAATCGAATAACTGTACAGGTACTAATGAAGTTAGGTCTCCTTATATAGAAACCGAGATAAGATATAAAGACGAAAATGGAAAATTCGGTACAAATGGTGATATACCAGCAGTAGTTAAATTTAAATTAAAATCTTATTTTCCAACCGCAACTTCGAGCGATAAAGTTTACCAAGAAGCCTTATCACAACTAAAACAACAGGTTGAGGATAAACTGTCGAGTAAAGACTTAATAGCTAAATATGATTTAGTACTTGTTAGGGTTGATGACGTTATCGGGTCAGCAAGTAATTATTTTAATGGACCTTTACAACCTACCCATTTTGGTGGGAAACCAATAGATTCTTCAAAATTATCTTCAGAACCGTATGTAAATTTACCAAAAGAGGGGGATAGAAATTGGAATACAAATAAAGGTTACGCTGACAGTAGATGGGAGAATATGGTTTCATATATTAACAAAAATGGTAAAAGTATAGGTTTTGGTGTTGGTAAAGATTTAAAGGCGCCAAAGACAACAGAATTCCGTATTACCGATACTGGTGGTTGTACTGATGAAAAAAGAGATTCAAATAAATATAAAGGTCCTGGTCAATATGTTATAGTTAACGGTTTTATAAAATTAGAACCAAAACCTCTTGATGATGGCGACATTGTAAAGTTAACTGAATGTGCTGAAGGACTTAAAATTATTGTTGGATATTTCAATCAAAATATGAACGCAATGGATACAGGTATTAGAATGACTAAAAGTAGTGCTAAGCATGTATGTGATTACGCAACATTTACAGTTTCTTGTAATGGAATACCTGTGGGTATTTCAAACATGAACAATGGTAATAAAAGAAATAACCCGCAAGCTAAAGTTGGTTTAAATCAAGAAAATGTTGAACGTAGAGCACCAAAAGGAGAAGGTGATACCGTGTATAGTTTGATTACTGTAGGTAAAGAACAATTAAAAAGAATAATCACAAATAGTAAAAATGGAAAAGTCTCTATGACTATTCAAGGAACCGATGGTACATTATTAAGACCAAGGAATAGTCAACGACCAGGAGGAGGATATCACGGAGAAGCTCCTATGGTGTGTGCTTATGTTGAGGATGAAGATGGGTCTAAAAGAATTGTATATGGACCTAAAGAACCATTTGGTAGAGGGTCGGGAGATGTTAAACCTGGCGTTTCAAAACCAATGGGTTCATTTAACCCTTGTATTACTATTAAAGAGGTTTAACCCAAAGTACTAGCGTTGAGTATTTTATTTTAAAGGTGTAGTTATTCTTTATTTTAACACCGTTACCACAACTTATCGCTCCTACTGTTGCTCCTTTATTTAACATTGCTCTGTTGTGACCCTTAGATGTTTTCCATGAGTAAATTATTTTATTAGCAATTTCATCTATAGAATCTTCAATACCATTTATTGACACGGAGGATACGTTTTCATTACCTAAAATATAATCGTTATCTTGAAATAACATCAATCGATTCCAAAAACTAGGTGTTTCACTATCTTCAGTATGACTTAACTTACCATCCTTAATCATATACTCCGTATGTATCTGAGTAGATTTGTAAGTCGCATCATCCCATTTTAAATTATGAAGACCATTTTCCACTCTGTACTCATTAATTTTTTTGAATACCTTTAACTCCAAAGGTGTTTGTGAAAACACGTTTAACATTAGGACTGTAAACAATAAACTTAATATCTTTCTTTTCATAAAACAAATATACGAAAAATATTTGAATTGGCCATGATATTTATAATAAAAGAATAAACTATATGGGATGTTGGTCAAAAAAATTATTTAAACATTTTCAAACTTATTACGGTAAGCAAATTAATAAATGTGAAAAAGATTTTCATAATGGTGATTTTAAATCTATAATCGTTTCTTTGACAAGAACGCTTGTTATAACACCTGAAGAATTCTTAGACGTTTTATTAATTGCCTCGGCGAACATAGGTAATGTCTGTTTTAAAGATAATCAAGAAGAAAAACTAAATCTTTATAATAAATGCGTTTTTACCGCCAAAAAATATAAAATAGATTTACCAGTAGAGGTAGAAATATTAGTAAAAGTAGACCAACAAAAAAATGGGTTTATTCATAAAATAAAATCACTATTCAAAAAATAATGGAAAAGAAATATATATTATCCGAAACACAATTAAGAAAAGTAGTAACAGAAGTTATTAAAGAACAAGGTCTTTATGGTAATCCATCAGATGTTGTTGATTATGACTTACCTGAATACTTATCAGATGTTATCATCCTAAGAAAACTCGAATCAATGGGAGATGTTCAAAACTCAGTTAAGGAATTACACAAGAGAGTTATGCGTTTAGAGAAAGGTTTGGACACTGCGGGTTCACATCAAAAAGCGTATGGGACAGGTACAGATTATTCTGAAAAAAATAAAAAGAGTAAGGATATCGAAGATAGGTTTAATTCTGATGAAAGAGATGATGAACTTCAAAAAGATATTGATGCGTTACAAAAAATAATCAAAAAGACTGAAACTGACGTAAAAGGATAAATGGGTAATAACAAACTTAAGTGGAGTCTTGAAAAACTTTTTAATTCTTTAGGTCGTAATATGGCTATGAAGTATTATGGGTTCGATTCCAAATATGAGGTTGTTAAGATTATAAATGTAAAAACAGGTGATGAGGTTACTGACTTCGAAGGTGATATTGACTATGAGGTAATAGTGAAATCTAAGGACGACCTTCCTGAAATTTTTGATGTTAAAATTGAACCTCTGTGGAGGTACGGTAAGTTCGCTCAACCTATGGATTTGCAGTTTAACCTTGAACACATAACAAAATATATAAGTCCAAGTATAATTGTATCACTTGTTACTCCTGAATGGAAAGAGGGCGATTTAGAATACACATCCGTAAAATCATTCGAAAAGAAATGGGGAAGGTCATTAGATTTACCCGCCGATGATTTTCAAAAAAACCCAAGTAGATGGGTAGAATTAAGTAATGGTTCAGTTGTCGATAAAATAACTGGAAACAGTTTTCCTTTAATGAGTAATGGATTAATTGATAAAACTGAAGTATGGAACATAGCTCGAATTGATGAAGATGAATGGTGGGATTCGTTAGACAACAACGACAAACAAAATTTAACCGACGCCTTTAGTAAGTAAAACATATAATTAATGTCAGACCAAGAAAAAATAGATTTAAAGAAGGGTTCAGAAGAAAAAGGTAAAATGGCTGTAAAAATTTTGGATGCACTTGTATTTAAAAAAATAGGTATTGATTATAAGTTGACCACTCGACAGAACCACTCATATAATAGTAGATACCCTGATTCCGATAGAAGAACACCTTTTAATTTTAATATCAGACTTGATGTTGACGTAGATAGGATGATGGAGTTCTCACCAACCTATGAAAAAGGTTATGAAAATTTAATGTATGAAATTGAAGACCGTATTGAAAAGGCATTAAGATACGTTAATTTACAAAATTATTTTGGTGATGTAATTTTTGATTACATTAATGATACCCTCGCAGAAAATGAATTATCTAAATTACAAAGTAAATTAGTACCACAAATTCATTTTAATTTTCCAGATGTTACTGAACAACAAATAATGGATTCAGATTTGTACTTTAGTCTTGATAAGTCTGAAAGTGAACAACCATACCTAAGAGTCGAGTTTAGAGGTGACTCTATTGAGCAAGAAGGTGAAGATGGAATGGGTAGTCATATTGAATTAGTGAGTTGTGAACAGTTATACCAAATTATGAGTGACCTATTTGAAAGGTCACCACTATCAATGAGTCTTGATTCTGAAAGTTATCTGTGTCACGGATAGATTAATAACTGTGACACATTAGTTAATGAAACTAGTTCACTTCTTTAGGTGTTAAACCAACCATTGGCATACCATTTGCTCCGCCAAACATATCGTCCCTCCAAATAATTTGACCTTTATCACCAATAATCGTTAATTCAATTGCTATTCTAGTCCCACCCTTAGGTAAAATAATATTTAGTATTTGGTCAGGTATAATAATATCGGATAAATAAATAGGGTCAAGGCCATAATTCCATAATTCAGGTTCTATATCCATATAACCCTTAAGTTCACCATTTTCTATTCTTTCATCAAAATTAACTTGAATATCTGTGTATAATGTTACTCCAAATATATAATATTCATATTTGGAAGTGAACTGACTACTAGTGGCCTTTTCTATAAACTCAAAATCAATTGAGTTAATCTCAAATTTATCTTTATAAATTGACCTTAAGGTAGGAGTATTTAAAAGTACTTTACCTAATTCAACAATTTTATCTATTTCATTATCCATAACTATAAATATAACTATTTATAATAAATGGAGATAGAAAAAAACATAGATGATGAATTAAGAGTCGAGGCTCAAGAAAAAGGTAAAATAGCCACAAAAATTCTTGATGCTTTAGTGTTTAGTAAGTTTGGGGGTATTAACTACTCAATGATGATACGTAGACAAAGACAGAGTTCTTATTCTTCACCTAGAGCTAACCCTATTTATTTTGAATTTGATGTGGATATTGATGTGGATAAGACATTTGAACCATCACCTACGTATGATAAAAAATATGAAGACTACATATATGAGATAGGTGAACATATTGAAAGGGCCTTACGGTATGTTAACTTACATGATTATATGACGGAACCTATGTTTACATACGTAAATGACAACTTAGTTGAAAATGAAGTAGATAGATTGGAAAATAAATTAGTTTTATATCTTCAGTCTCAATATGAAGGACTTAGTTATGATAGTATTCGAGAGGCGGATATAGGTTATTATTTTTATAAAGGAGAAACAGATAACCCATATATGAGAATTGAGTATATTGGTCATCCCCCTATTATAGATGGAGACCGACATGAATTTACAGACAGAGGAATTTCAGATGACTTAGACAAAAGTATTAAAAATGAAAGAGAATATTTTTCCTGTGAGGACTTATATGATATAATGTCAGACCTTTTCGATAGGTCACCACTATCCCTATCCTATGATGGTGAAAATTATACCTGCCAATAAGTATAACGTAGATATTTATATAATATGAAAGATATTAAACTTGTTAATATATTAAAAGAAACTGTTGTCGAGATGTATCCGAACGAAGGAGCCACGGATGTCGCTACTGTAGAATTCGGTAGAGTGAACGTATGGTCAAAATTTGACAAGCCAATTAACATATACTTCAACGAATTAAGTAAGAGTCCTTCAGAAATATCCAACTCAAGTAAAATAGTTCTTACCGATAAAAAAACAGGTAAAGATTATATTTTTGATGGTGACGTTATAAGAACTCAAAATGATAAAATGTGGATTAGCGTTAGAGACCTAAGAGAATTATACCCAAGATTCTTAGAAACGTTGTTAGTTAAAGATGATAAGGTAAGAAATGAAAATCTTAATGTTAACACATTAAAAACAAAGGCCTCAGGAATACCTCAACTAATATTAGATGTATTAAAAGAAGTGTACCCAAATAATTGGGGAAAAATTTCTGAACCTGATTGTCAAACATTAGAAGGTGTAATAGATATCTTCCCAGCAATGGAAGGTGAGAGATGGTCAATACTAAACTTCTTCGATACAAATCCAGGGGTTATACGAATCTTAGTAGAGAAATACCAAGACGAAAATGATGAGGTAACTTTAGAAGGGTTCAAAGATTTCCTAAGAGATAACAAAGAAGAGTTGTTCGGACAAGATAGTCCAATACTACAATCGTTAGTAAAAAGAAACCTACAGTCATTCGAAAGAGGATGGAAGACTGAGGCCGAGGTCATAGACATGGTTAAGAGAGAGAATCCGTCACTAACTGATGAAGATATAACACAATACTGTTTAGGGTCCATAGAAGACCGTGTGAGTGGTGTAGACTTTAAAGTTAAGGGTAAAGGGTATCAAACCAAACCAGCGTCTAAGATGGAGAGGTTAAAGAACGGAGGAGTAAGAGTTCAAACCTATGGTATGAGAGATTGGTACCAAAGAAAAAAAGAGATAGATTATATACTATACTCTAACGGTAAGAACATTGCCGTATTCCCAAACAAAAACTACAAAGTATCTAATGACGGTAAAACCGTTACACATTTCGAGAACATCGATAAGGGTACATTTGGATAAGTAAAACTTATGTCCTATATTTGTCGAACACGTAAAGATAAATAACTATGAGGAACATATACAATAC
>Ga0209090_10000714_pt1 | contig 20975 bp, 19 predicted proteins | sample ArcticOcean_MG_C_9_FD_187432 | JGI IMG/M metagenome (GOLD analysis project Ga0209090, IMG submission 187432) | Marine microbial communities from western Arctic Ocean - ArcticOcean_MG_CB2_152 (SPAdes) (version 2) | ecosystem: Environmental > Aquatic > Marine > Oceanic | place: Arctic Ocean... | reverse complement strand
GGCTGGTTAGTACGTCCAGATCAAACAATTCGTGTATTGGATGCATTGTGTGCCACTGGTGTTCGGATACGCCGCTGGCGAAATGAGATCCCAGCGCATGCTCAGCAACGCTTGAGAATCACGGCCAATGATTTAGACCAGTTTGCGTTAGACTGGGCTAATATTTCACATTTGACTCACCCACCAAAACAAAGCATTGAGCACGAACCTGAAGATGACCGCTACGGAAATAATTCTGAGCAACTTTTTGTCAATGGATTGGACTTTCGAAACATCGATGCTCGAATTGCAATGATGGAAAATGGGTATCAATGGATTGACCTCGACCCGTTCGGCTCTCCCGTTCAATTTCTTGACGCTGCTCTCCAAGGATTGTCAAGAACTGGCGTTTTGGAAATCACAGCAACCGATACTGCAGCTCTCACTGGCTCATCTCCCTCAAGTCAAGCCAGACGATACGGGGCGAAGGGGATCGTCGATGTCTATGCTCATGATGATGCTGTGCGCCTACTTCTGGCTACGGTAGCCACCTGTGCTGCACGCCTCGATAAATCAGTCACGCCATTGATGGCTTTATTCGATGGCCATCATGTTCGGATTTCTTGTTTATTCAAGACAAGTCGGGAAAAAGCAAGCAAGATTGGAGATATGATTGGATGGAGGGTCCGAGAGGATGATGTCCCTTACAGATTCGTCCGTCACCCGACTCCCGAACAAGTTAAGCGCGCCAGTGGACCGATGTGGATTGGACCACTTTGGGACAAGGACATCGCAGGTCGTATGACCGAAGAGAAAGTACTTGAGTTCTGCCAGGCTACACCTGAAGAAATTGAGGTGATGAAAACTGTAGGACTCGAATGGAGTGCTGAGGATGTTGAATACTCAACACGTGAATTAAGGCGGAGTGTCCGCTATATTTCCGAGGCTGCTGACCTCATGAGCCGGGAACATTTACTGTTGAATCTCGATTCATTACCACGTTGGGCAGGTATAGGTGGAGCCCCTAAACTTGAGAAGTTAATCGCCAGTCTTATCGAAGACGGACACTGTGCTGCTCGGCTACCAGATTTAGAGCCATTACTGATTACAGATGCACCGTTCGAGACGGTTTTGCAACACGTGCGTAAGAATTCTCCTTTAACCGAATGAAGGGTCAACGTCACGGTCTGCTTCGAACACTTCAGTTTCTGGCCCAGGTAAGAGCGTTTGTGTATTCTCAAGAACTTCTCGGACACTGTCTTCGATGTTTTGGGCATTTGCCAGTAATTCACTGAGTGGGATTTCAAGACCGGTGAGTTCGGCAACTGCTTCAACCGCTAAAGCAGCGGCACGTGCATCTGGATACATTGGACTTGCCTCAGCGAGTAAAGCGGTAACATCGATTCCAAGTCGGTCTCCCTCTCCAAGAAGAAAACCCGTAATGCCCGCAACAATGCCTTGCTGGATTGGCTCGATACCAGCGCTGTGAAGGCGGTCTCGTGCAATTTGAGAAGAGCCTACGCCAAATAAATTGCCAGAGGAAACATCCTTGCTCGATTGAACCAATCCATCAATGATGATGAGACGGTCGAAACCGCCCCGGGTGAACCATTCCAGTACCGTAGAAGCAAACATGATGTCTTGCTCATCTTTGAATTGTATTTCCGAAGTAAAGACGCCGATTCCATCACCTTGGTAGACGCGGACTGGGTGTTTTGGTACTTCGTTATGAATCAAGGCTACTGCAGGGAACTCTGCATTCAGCACGGTGCCTAATTGCTTAAGTTTGAGCGTTTGAATAATGTGAGAGGCTGCAATTACACCGACCATCCCAGCAGTCGTAAATCCAGCAACGGCAACTCCACCCGTAGTTCGGGGGTCAGCACCGTCTTGGAGAACAAGCGCATATCCTTTGAATTCGTGTTCCATGTCATGCCCCCTTGATTAAGCGTGATGCCGGTCTATGAAAAGTCATACGGTAGGGTCAATCTTCCCATACCGCCCAATCTTCCCAACCATCTTCACGGTACCACCAGACGCCTTCTTCGTCTTCCCACCATTCAGTCCCTTCATCATCAACGGTAATTCCATCGTCTTCAGAGGCTACTTCTTCGGTTTCTTCCTCCATTAGCCCCCCGGTTTCGTGTTCAAGTTCCGGCTCGCTCTCTTCGGATTGATCGTAGTGTTCAATTTCACCTCTACCATCGACTTCATCGAATAATGAAGCACGGCGTTCTTCGGGAGGTTCGCTTGTCGATATCCCGCTCTCTTCCGATTTGGTTTCGTCGAAATTACTACTTGGCTCAGAAGGAGATGCGGGTGGGACTTCGTCATCTTCATCATCGTCGAATTCTTCGTACCAATCGTCTTCTTCTGTTCGAGGGCGTAACAAGACAAAGGCCGCAACGCCGCCAACGAGAACGAGAACTGCAATTATTCCACCAACAAGAACTCCTGAGCCGCCTTTCGTTTCGGTAGGGTCGGTGTCAATTGGCTCATCCACTTCCAGTTGGGCTGCAAGCGTCCATTGGATTTCACCCTCGGTTGTGGCGGAAGGCGTCGTCATTGCAGAGCAGCGGTCTGTGCCGTCATCCATGCAAGTGAGTGTGAACACATAACCGACTCCTTGTAGACCTGGGAACAATCCATCGGATGGGCCATTTCTTACAGGAGTAAACGTGATCTCGAGCGTTTCATTGACGCTCATTGTAAGGATTGGTCCCGGCCCGGTCAAAGAAGGGTGCTCAAAAGAAAGTGGCGGAGGTGTAGCCGGAATGACTGCCCATCTAAAGCCAATTTGAACCTCAAATGGATTTGGATTGGTTAGCGTACAAGTAATCGGGGCATCAGTCGAGTTCTCTTCCCAAGCATAGGTAGCAGCTTCACAAGAAACGGTGCCTGCAAGCGTAACATCTGGGAACGGTGGTTGATTGGTTTCATTACCGGTCTCATTTCCTGTTTCGTTTCCTGTTTCATTACTCAAAGAATCAACGAAAGTGAAACTAAAAGTTCCAGGAGTTGGTGAAAACCATAGTTGATTGGCAGAGGGTGAAAAGGTCAGTTCATCTCCTAGGGCAGCAGTTCCATCAAGGGTGATTTCCCCGCCTTTAATTTCGACCGTTCCAGAATTTGAAAGATTACCTACTGAATCAGATAATTGCCAATCATACACTACGTTGGCAAGAAGGCCATTCTGCCCTGCAAGTTCGGGAGTAACCGAAACAGCGATGGAATATTGGTTGGATTCATCAAGTACAAGTTGCGATGGAGGGGTGGAGATGGATGCGCGTAATATCCCGATTCCATTCAACGTCGCTGTTGCCACGTCTGCCGGTTGAATTCCGGTGCTTCCGGTTGTTCCATTGTATTCGATAACCAGAGAAACTACGCCAATAAATTCGGCAAAGGATGCCGATAAGTCCGTCAAATGTTCGACTTGAACAGCTTGCCATGTCCCATTTTCATCGGTGACTCCGTTAATTGGGGGATGTTGGTAATCTTGGCTGATGAAATGGAGCGATAAATCTTGAGATGGAATCCCTTCGCCTTCACCTGAAAGGGTAACATTCAGATGTAATGAGTCCAAAGCGCTCATTTCAAACCAACTCGCATTCGAAAAACCGCTTGAAGTCATTTCAAATGAAATCTCGGCTGAACGGAGGGAGTTGTTTTGTGTTTGGACTGGCCCGAATGAGGAGAAATTCGTTGTGAGGTTGCCGTAGGAATCGAAAGCCACCACAGCGACCCAGTAATCGATTCGGTCAATCAATGCATTTCCATCCCCATCCACTGTGATATTGGTTGTCCATTGATTGGTGAAGAGATCTATCGTAGAAACTGAAGTCAGGGATTGAAGGCTCGATATTTCCTCGGTATCAACGAAAATCCTGTATTCAGAAACTAAATCGAGAGAAGCATTCCATGTTACATCAAGTGAACTACCGTTATCACCTGTAGTATCGGTGACGATGAGGCCTTGGACTGCCATTGGGGGAGCAGGGAATGGTACGGTGATTGAAAGTCGCGCAGAAATATTACTCGTAACCCCGTATAAATGCAATGAACGTACGGCGTAATCATAAGATTGGCCGGCTAAAATCGCTGCGTCAGAGGTGGAATTAATACCGGTGACAAAGGTTGGGTTATTGAGGTCAAAGATACCCCCCGAATTTACTTTGAAAATTTCAAATTCAATCAAATCGGTTCCGAAGTCCATGTCATCCTGCCATGAAAAAATAAGGATTTCTGAAGAGAGGAGGTCGACTTGCAATACCGGGTCAGGGGGTAAGGACAAATTCGGCGCACCTGGAATATAATCTGCATAGAGGTTAGAAAGAGATAACATGCCGTTTTTCGTTGATAAGAAGGGCAAATCGATTTGGATTGTTCCTATACCTGCCGTTTGTTGCTGATTGATGATATTGGTAAGATTGCCAACGGCAGCTGGATTATTTTCAACAATGAAATCATGATCATATCCAATATCCATATTGCTGATGTTGAAAGTGCCATCACCTGAACTGGTGAAGTCGTAGATGAAATGATTCATTTTGATATCGTAATCATATGAAGTATACATTTGATTACTGGTCATCGGAGCGAGCAAGGTCGGTATGAATCCAAGTGGGTCTTCAAATTCCAACGGGGGAGTCCCTAATTGTCCATCTCCAGCATAACCGAGTGCAAATAAATCATTTTGGCCGTTTTGGTCGATGTCCATGCCGATTGAATTCCACGAGCCGATAAAGAGGCCAAAGGTATTCCCTTCGCCCGCAGAAACAATATGTTCGAGTAGGCCATCAGAATCCATGTCGACGTATTTCGAATCGGTTGGGGCCGACCATGGTTCGAGACTTATTTGGGTTGCTGTAATCGAGGTGGTTGTAATATTGAAGATACTAATGTTTCCTTCCACCGTTAGAGAATTGCCATCACTCGAAGAGAATTGAGGGACGAGAAGAGAAAGGGTGCCATCGCCATTATAGTCTGCGATTGTCGCATTGGTTAATATCATCGATGAACTCACACTGGTTGTCGTCCAAGTAGTTCCATTATTTTCAGCGAGAACATAACCTTGCATTGTTGATGAGAGGAAGTCGATATCACCGTCTTGGTCAATGTCGCCCCCAATAATTTCAGATTCCATCCCATCGAATGTATGGACTCCCAATGCCAAAGCCCCATTCACCCATTTGACATGGCTCGTGTGGCCGGTATTATCTGCGACGAGGACTGAAAAATTTCCTTGTAATCCATTAAAATGTCCACCATAGATTGAGGTGAGCTGGGTGGGCATTGTTGTCCCATTGCCAAAAACGGTCAAGGTAGCATTGTCATCAAAATTACTGTTTTTATCACTGTATTTTCGTAATGAAACGATGCCACCGTCATGAATTGAAAGGATGTCAGCATATCCGTCGCCATCGATATCGCCTGCGCTGGCTGAAATTACATCACCTGAAAGAGAAACGTGCGAAGCGGCGCCTAGGGCTCCATTTGCTGGATTCGTTTGGTGGAAACACACACGGTCGTCATCGGGAGCGATTGAAAGTACATCGCTAAAATTATCACCGTTAACATCGACTACTACTATGTCGCCTTCTTCGCCACATGTTGCGGTCCATGAAGAGAGTGTGACTCCGGTGGCTGCGTTCCAGTCGAGGGTTGCGATTGCTGGGCCTGATATTCCGGGACTAGAGTTATGCGCTTTCACGACTATTTCGTCACGGTTATCGTTGTCAATATCTCCCGTTTCATAGGCTGAAATATTATCGATTGGCGTCAATCCAGCAGCCACATTCGAAGTGTAGGTCGCATTCATTGTCGCGGTGTCAATAGCAGAATTATATGGTAAATAAAATGGGGCTGAGTTGGCCGAACCGCTCGAGAAAATGGATTGAGATGTCATGTTATTGAAGAAGGTGTTTTGGTGGCCTAAGTCTCCAAAACCAAGTCCATCAAATGCCCACTCATTGACTCCATCTTGCCCAATGTCGAGAGATACTTGGCCGGGGGTGGCTACTTCATCTCTCGCATTAATCATGAATTGGCCAGATTGAAATGTAACGTTGCGGGGAATCTCAATGGAAAAATTTGTATCCAATTGGTTAGCGGTAAGCGGGATGGAAACCGATGCCGTGCCGGTCGAAAAGTTATTGATTGCTCCTGCTTCGCCGCTTGCACTGGCTAAGAAAAGAGTACTGGATTGGGAAAAAACAAGCAATGACAGCACGATAATCGTTGAAATGCGGTTTTGATTCATTCGGGTAGCCTCTGATGGCGCGGGGCATGATGCCCCTTACAAAATCCGAGGGGGCGGCTTGGGTTTTCAAGCCTTTCTTTAGATTCATGCCAAGAAGACTGGATGCAATGCCGCTAAAGGGTTAAGAGCAGTCGGCTGAACCAAGAACTAAGTTGAGGGGTTTCGTTGGACAGGACTGTTAAAATTTCTGTGACGGCAGGTGATGTCGATATCGACCTTGACGGGTCAACTGCAGAAATCGAAGAGATGCTCTCATTGCTTCGTCGAGACGATTCATGGGGTCTCATGATCGACCGCTTGAAGGTTGCCCGAAACGCAGCAATGGAAGCCGCTATAGCCGCTGCAAAAGCATCGGGTTTGCCTGAACGAGGTTCTGCATTCCGCACCTTGGTTGAAACGTGTGCTTTGAAGCGAAAACCCGACCAAGTACTTGGCGCCATTCATTATCTAAGAGGAGTTGAGGGCGTCACTGATAGCCCTCCACGCGTCATAAATCAATTGTTTGATGATGCTGGAATGGATTCCCCTGGCAACCTCTCCCTCTACCTCAACCGATTACGGGAAAGAAACTTTTTGATTATTCCAAGTGGAAGTGAAGATAAGAATCGGTTTGCAATATTGAGTGGTGAAGGCCGCGCCCATTTGGACAAACGCTCAACGAAGTGAGGAATGAAAATGGTCATGTCTGGGGGGGGCGACGGTGACCCTCGAGAATCGAGCGATGAACCTTCAATACCGCTGGATTGGTCTTTTCAAAATCATGCCGGGGCTCTTCTTCGCAAAGGAAGGCATGCGGGTTCGACGTTTCGTCGAGCCATACTTGACAATGCTGACTTTACCGAAGGAGATTTTTCAAACTCAGACTTTCGAAGGGCCTCTATGTTCAATATCGACTTAATGAAATCGGCATTTGACGGTTCGGATTTTCGAGATGCTGACCTTCGTAAAGCGAGATTAAATTTGTCAAATTTCAGAAATTGTCAATTTGCTGGAGCTGATCTGCGCGGGATTCGTGGAAGATACGCTATTTGGCAAGGCAGTGATTGGTGGAATGCAATCATCGATGATGACTTGAGAAAAGCCCTTTCCAAAAAATGGCCCCAGCCAAGTTCGGAATAACTCATTCCTCTGCATCGGTTTTGAGATAGACTTTGTTTTCGGGATAAAGTGCGAGGCGGGCACGAGCATTGAGCAGAGGGAGGGCTGCTATTCCTCCACACATGAACATGCACACTCCGCAAAAATAGGCGGTGATTTCGTAGGTGAGTAATAAAACTCCAACCAAATGTGCATCTGCTGCCCCTTTGACAAAAAGACTGCCAGTAATGCCCGATGTGATTCCAACGCCAGCGCCACCTAAGGCTAACTTGGCACCGGAACCTTTGAGAAAGAGCAACATACCTCCACCAACGAAAAGCATGAGGCTAGCAATACCCAATCCATAACCGCGAACTGCATACCCTCCGGATTCTCTTGCAGCATCATGGAATGTTTGGTATTGCTCAACCGAGACATCTTCTGTTCCATCGCCTTGACTGTTTGGCGTCGATAAGAGCAAATCAACCTCTTCACCAGAAAGGTCTTCGGCATAATGGAGTGAAAGGTCTCCATAGGCTTGGAAAAAGAGCAGCAACGCACCAAGAATGAGAAGAACTCCAACTGTTTTTGGACCCTTGCTGTCGGGTCGAATGGTAAAGACATGGGAGGGTATTTCCGAGTGTGGTTGCTCTTCATCCATCCGCATTGAAAACCCAAGGTCGATTTCGTCGCTCTTCGTAGTAAGCGTTTCCTTTTTTTCTTCGGTTGAATGGTTCGTGCTGTTCAGATTCACATCGTCTGGTACAACGCTGTCTTGAATTTGAAGAGATTCCAAAACATCTGAAGTTTCTGAATCACTCATGGTGACGTCTCCTTCATGTGATGAAGTAAACCGACTTTCAATTCAGCAGGAATTGTTTTGGATTCTAAAGAATCCATATCAACGCATACCGTCACTTGTGTTGAGCGCCAAAGTAACTCTTGTTTTTGATTGTGAAACTCGTATGCCCAAGTGCAGGAAGTGGTTCCCACTTTGTCGAGCCAAATAGTTGCATGAACTGTATCCCCATAGCGAAGTGGGGCGATAAAATCAGTTTCTATGTGAACAACAGGGAAGCCTATTCTTCGCTCGCCAATCAGTTCAGGATAACTTATTCCGCACATTGACTCCCAGCATTCCTCGAAAAAACGGTGCGCTAGATCATAGATTCTTGGGAAGTAGGCGATGTTCGCATTATCCAGCATAGGGTAATCGACGCGCCGTGCCAGTTGAACTGCCATAGTGATACCACATGCTTGGCCATGATGAAGTCTTGGATTCTAAGCCATAAAAAGGAGCGAAAAGCAACCCGTTGCGCTTATATCCAATCGGTGAGTGGCCCGACTACAAGGCCCCATAGTGTAGTTGGATATCACGCCGGCTTGCGGAGCCAGCAACCCGTGTTCGAATCGCGGTGGGGCCGTTCTTGTCTCTTTGTGGTGCAGCCGCTGCCGTCAATTAGATTTTCCAATCATGCATTTCCCAATTCTTTTCTTGGGCCAATTGCTTGAACGCACCCTTCGAATTTATCGCGACTGGATGCCCGGTCATCCGCATAAACCATGAGTCGGCCATCGTATTTCCATACCCATAACATTCTGCAAGGTCATGCCCATTCTTTTGAGCATCCATTTGGATAATCGGAACTTTTCCTTTTCGCCGAGGCACTGACCAGCCACGTTCTGAACCACTGAGTATACCTGTCCTGTTCACAGGGCCGCAGCCATAAACCGTGTCCATTCCAAGCACTTCACCCATCGCTTCAGCCATTGGAGCAATGGTCGCTGAAACCAAAACTAAGCGATGGCCTTGTGCCCGATGCCATTCGATTTTGTCTCTGGCTTGTTGGGTTACCTTGTGAGTAAGGTTTTTTCCGGCTATTTCTTTGGAAAGTTTCTCTAATACTTCCCAGGAAGTGAGTGAGAAATGACCTCGGTTCCGTGCAGCATCATACGGTGCTCGAAAACGCAAGGTATTGACAAGGAAGCCCACGCACCATGCAGCTACTCCATACGGAATTCGCCAAGGGCGTTTTTTTCCAAGTACTGCGGTCAACGTTTTTTCACTTGAAGCATCCAAAAGGGTGCCGTCAAGGTCAAAGTACGCCGCAACGCCTTCCCGCATAGCCTCTGCTCGGTACTCAATATACATGAGTTCCTCCCTCTTCAATTACCTGAATTCAACGTTTTTTGGGGGATTCTGAACAACCAGTTTCACCATAGACTCGGCGGCCTGCTGTATGGTCTTGCCACCACACAAGGTATTGAGCGAGATGACGAGGGATGAAAAAACCAACTTTGCGTGGGGTAAGACCGTGGTTTCGCATTGCACGGTCGTTGGATAAATTCGCTACAATCGATTGCGCAGAACATCCAGGATTGGCGCCAACAAAAGTTAGGATTTCTGTTTTCAACCGTTCAAATCTTGCTTGCTTTTGCGAGCCTTTTCCTTCTCTTCTTGGTGGCATAGTTCGAAAATCACTGTTAACCCATATCAAAGAAACTATGGGGGTCCCATCGAGGCGAAGGGTTTGAAATATCACTTAAACGAGACGCTTTGAGTGGTTTTCCAATTTGCTGTTGCTAATTTCTTAGCCTTGCCATCAGCAATAATTGGGTGGATATCTTTGAGACGCCCGTGCATTCCGTGGACATAGAATTTAACTCGTAATTCAGCGGCTTGATCTCGAACAACTGCTTCCATTTGCGCATCATCCAGTTCGACAGAAGCGAGGGTTGTGCCATTTGAAAGACTGGTGATTGTGAAGGTGGTCCCAGATACTGAAAGGGCGGGTCTGAAATCCATATCATCTGGGTGGTCCATCCAAGCTGAAACATCGACAGAGAGCGAATCACGAATGTTGACGCGGTTAATTTCTACAGTATCGACCATGGCAATCAACTCATCCGAAGTGCTCCCGCTTCATACATGTTCCCATCGACCAAAGTGGTCACTCATAAGCAATTTCAGTAAGTTTTGGAATTAAAACAGTCACCGTCACGGTCAATGTCCAGTCGTTGCCCTCATCCAGGTCTGGCATGCCTTCAAACAAAGGGTCAGGGTCTGCTTGTTGTGCAAAAACCGACCAAACCCATGTGCCTTGACCTGAACGATTACCAGATGCAGTGAGGAGTTGTTGGAGTAATGCTTCCTCCGAATCAGAATCATAGATGCCATCTTCTCCAGCAGGATTCATAGTATCTGCCGACAAAGAGGCGGATGTTGATTCATTGGCCGTGATATTGCCTTCCTCGGTTTGAGCAGATTTCTCATATCCGTCGTCGACGATCAAAATTGATAAGGTGAAATTATCTTCGGGCGCAAGTACATCTTGCTGTAATTCCAAAACGCCGAGGAAAGCGGTTACACGAGAGGCTTCACCAGGGGTAATGTTACCCTCCCACTGTTGTCCTTGGTCGAGGTATTCATCCCATGAATATTCTATTTCTTTGGACTCCCACGTCACTTCATAGCGCCGGGTGTTTATTTCAAGAGTAAAGAATTGCTTCACCATGGCATCCGATGAATCTGTTGCAGTTAGGCTTCCTTGAATGGTCCCTGAACGGTTGGTTGGCAACAAAACTGTTGATTCAGTTGAATCGATGTCATTTCTCATGTCGCCATCGCCATTCGAATCTTCACCCAAATTCAAATCCCATTCAAAGTTCAACTCATCGCCTTCTGGGTCTACGCTGTTACTTGCATCCAAGCGCACGGAGTCACCAGAGCGAATTGAATCTGGATAGGTCAGATTGAGAACGGGTGCGCCGTTAACATTGACCGTCGTTGTGGCTTGGTCTTCCCCGCCTTGGTCATTGATTACGGTCAGTTCAACAGTAAAAATTCCAAATGTAGGGTATCGGTGAGAGGTGAATCCTGTTGTTGTTTCCGCCGTTTGCCCGTCTCCGAAATCCCAAATGTATTCGGTGATTACACCTTCAATCGGATCTGAATCACGTGCATCAAAGGTTACTGTTTCACCTTCTTGGATGAGAAGTGGATATGCTGCGAGGTTGGCTCTTGGGTCAACGGTAAAATCCAATGCACCTGTGCATCCAGCAACAAAACTCGAGCAAATCATGAGCCCAACCATGAGCAAAGAACGAACGGTTCGTCCACTCATCAATCCCCACATGGAATTATGCTGATTCCCCGCCCTATCTAATGCTTGGGGGGTTTTTTCCACTTTATCTTAAATTAGAAATGCAGAACTTGAACGCCAAGAGGGTCAGAATTCAACTTCTTCAGGGAGGTCGCCGACAATGGTAGCAGATTCAAGATGGTCGCCCATTTTTTCAACTGATTGATGTTCAATGGTATTCAATTCCGAATGGTCTTGTGGTTGCTCATCCGCAGACAGTAAATCCATCACTTCAACCTCTCCAGCATCATAAGCAGGTGCTGCAGTTGGTTCCGTTTCTCGCTTCACTTTCTGAACATTGGATTCCAATTCATTCATCGCATCGTCGATAACACTTTGTTGGCGTTGAACATAATCTTCGGTAAGTTTTTTTTGATGAGGGTCATGAAATTCTTCCACCTCAACTTCCGATTCTTCAGACTTGGAAGAAAAGACTTTCTTCAAGCGATTCACGAAGCCCATAGACAAAGGCACCAATGGGACAAGTATGGCGTTTGCGATTGCTTGTATCCGAGGGGTGATGTTCAAAGGGGGTCAGCGGTGTTGTTCGGCTATGGCCCCGAATGTCCTCGACGGTGAGCGGGTGCTCGCCTTTGATTTGGAGACGACCGGGATCTCTACATCATCGGACCGTATTGTACAAATTGCCTTGATTGGAGCAAATCCGGATGGGACACCAATTCACTTTGAGGAAATTGTCAACCCGCAACGGTCTATCCCTTACGGGGCGAGTAATGTTCATGGCATTTTTGACCATGATGTTCGAGGGAAAGGTAATTTTTCAACCATCGCCGATCAAGTTGCGGAATTGATTGAGGGCTCGGTCATCGTCGGCCATAATGTTCGCCGATTTGACCTCGCTATGCTTGACGTTGAATTTCTTCGTTTAGGAAAAAGAACGCCACGCCCGAAAGCGGTTATGGATACCTATGAATTCGTTCGAAGGCTCAATGTTCCTCGACCTCATAAGCTTGGAGCACTGTGTGCTCGGCATGGTATTTCTTTAGAAAATGCACATACTGCTGCCGCAGATGCTGCTGCATCCTTGTTGCTGTTCTGGAGACTTTCAATCGACCACGCCCCTTCATTTCGATGTTCATTAGAAGAATTGGAACGGTGGGCTGTTCATGGTAACATCTCATCTGATGCGACCAAATTAGGAAGGGGTTTAGGCGACCTCGAATTGGTTGACCAATTGGGGAAAATTCGTAAAGATGGTGACCAAATTATTCTCGCTTTTGGGCGTCATAAAGGTCGGGATGTGAAAGAAGTTCATCTTGAGGACCCGCGCTATATCCATTGGCTTCTCTCTGCAAAAGGGGTTGAAGATGAATCTGCCCGAGAAGTTCTTCGGTCCTATCTTGGTCTCGATGAGTGATGCTTTCAATCGACTGAGAGCCTGAGCAAAGGGTAGCGTCTGACAAGACCCACTGCAACCCCTTCGATTTGCCAATTCCTAAGCAATGGGTATTTGCATACACCCTCTGAACCTATCCGAAAGTGATTATACGGGGGAATGGTTTAATGTCGCACAGGTTAAGGGCTGACCATGCGAAATGACCAAATTTTTGTCTTGCTGCTTGTTGTTTTATTGCCTATGTCTGGATGTTTTGACGGTGGAACTGCCGGAGTTGGGGAGGCTGAAGGTGCTCAAGATTCTGGCGAAGCATCAGGAACAACAGTTGTGAATAATTATTACAATAACTCTACAACGAGTTCAAATTCCCAAGACAGAATCTGGTATTCAACAGGAGATACATTTGGATCAACATGGAATGACGGTTTGGGCGTTGCTTCTAGTTCTGAAAGGTGCATGGAATATGGGCCTACTTACGATTCATCAACGGGGGATTATCTCGGTGAAGAATGTAAGAGATATGGTCTTCCAAATAAAGAGTCAGATTGGAATGTAACTAATTGTACCGATGTCGGCGGCACTCCTGTATGGTCAAATCTCGCTACCTATGAAAACACCGACGATGATAATGATCCATTGACAAATTATGGATATAGATGGGCGCCAAGTTGTACGGATATCTCTATGATTTCAATCCAAACCCAGGCAGGAGAGGCTTTGCTGCTTTACCAAAAATTTGGAACTGGCACTTGGACTACAACATGTAATGGAGTCTCGACATCATTAGCAACTTATTTGCTTGGTGGTTCTTATGGAAATGAATACCTTATCGTACAAGGAAGCTCAATGAATTGTACACATGAAATGGTTCGAACTATGAGTTTCAATCATGAATCTCCGACGATGAACATGTGGTCAATTGTATATGCAATTCAAGATGTGACGATTGTCTGAGCAAAGGGTTCCCCATTGCTTACCCGTCTATGCAGACGGTACCCACTGCTCATACGCCTGAGCAGAGGGGGGGCCTTTGAGTCACTTAGATTTGGCAACGGCTTCGATTCTGGTAATCACGTTCTTTCGATAATCTCCCATCAAAGTCCAGTTTTTCATCAAAGTTGAAATTGAAAGTAAAAATACAATAGCATCGCTTTCATTCAATGGAATAATTCCACTAAGGGGTTGCCCGAAATCGAATGCAAGATATATTCGACCGATTATGATAACAAGAGCAATTGCTACACCAATCATATCCATGTAATATCTCTGGATCGCATATTCATAAATTCTTGACTCTCTTCTTCTTCTATCAAGGCCTAACCTCTGAATTTTACCTCTTGCAAAGGGCTCAGTTATTCTAAAAACAAATGGCATCTGTTCCTCTTCATCGTCCATGTTCATCCTAATTTCTTATTGCACTTGTAATGTTCGGTTTAATTTCAAAGGGTCTATCCGAATACCCATTGCTCAGGTATTGACAAATCAAAGGGTTAGCAGTAGGTCTTGTCATACGCTACCCATGGCAACGTATACGCCTTCGCTGGGAGCCCTATTCATGCCTAACCTTTCACTCACCCTTCGAATAAAACCATAATCTAATTGTTTTAGACATCGATTTATGGGTTATGCATAAACAACCTTGTATTTGGATTATGCAAAATGATGGGCTTGCAGTGGGTCGCTGCTAACGCTACTGAAAAGGGCCGTTTATTGGCCATCGTCAAAGAATCTATTTATCCATTTTAATTCATAGTAACTTGGTTAAAACGCAACATTGTCACTTCGTGGCAGAACACGATTATGAAAGGGGTGACTCTTAACTATGATAAGTTGGACCGAAACCTATGACCAACGGCATCAAAGCGAATCAAGTTCAAGAACGCGCTTTGATAAAATTTCTTCTCGGAAATAGAACATTGGTCAATTTCATGTCTATTTTGATGCTCATTTATGCAATCTGGGCCATTATTGAGGTTATTACCAACGCCACTGGAGCAACGTGGTGGGCGCCAGAAACAGGTATTCCAGCCGCAGATATTTTCGGCGACCCTGACCGAACTCAAAACATCAACAACGGCTGGGTTATTGGATCCGGTGCAGTGTTTGGCACCATCGGCACTATGATTCAGTATTTCTATCGAGCAGCACCTTATGTTGATGCTTCTATGCAAGCAACTGCAGCACTCATTATTTCTGCAGTCAAGGAAGAACAAATCCAAGAATCAGCAGAAAAACTTGCTGAGGAAATCGTTGCTGAAGCAGAAGAAGCGGCTGAAGCTGAAGAAGCGGCTGAAGCTGAAGAAGCGGCTGAGGAAATCGTTGCTGAAGCGGAAGAAGAAGCGGCTGAAGAAGAAGAAAGTGAAGCCGGCACCGAAACCGAAGAAACGGTTGAAGGCGGACCAAAAAAGAAATTCTGAGGTGGAATTATGTGGGAACATCGAACTGTATCAAATAAAATCTATAATGAAACGAAAGTAATGCGTCCAAGCGAAACTTATGTTCGCTTAATGGACATTGTCGAAGAAGCCGTTTCAAAGGCTCAAGTCGAAGAATTTGACCATATTGAATTCTTGAAATATATTCCTCGGACAGGCCCTTGGGAAGAAGTCCCGGTTTCTGACATATCCATGGCTGATCCTCGAACACGCTATATCGGCCCAGCACGAGCACGTTTGTTGAACACCAATTTGATTCTCGGATCGAGTTGGATTGAATCCGAGCGATTCAAATTCGAACGCCGAATCGCCAACGTCGCTGAATTTCTCAAGCAGAAAACTATTCTCAATGCAAACATGTGGACTCCAAAGCAATTGTCAACGACTCAGACCTTGTTTATTTGTTCAGCAGGAGACGAAGAGCGCATGGGCGGTTCCTTCCTAACAGGAGACGGCCCAAGCAGCACTCATCCGTTCCTAGGAGCAGAAGAAGGCGAAGAAGCAGAATGGGAGGCCATTCTTTGGGGCCTCGGCCACCGTGGAATCGTCCCAGACTCTGACCCATTGGACCAATGTTTCTACCCATCTCTTATGCACAGAGGCGTTTCGTTCAACAACCGTCTTGGTTGGACACGATTCTCCCCTGCAGGTTTTGGAAAGGACGCAAGCGGATACATCATGACCCGACCAAGCACTTGGATTTGGCCTGCTGTTAACGGTAACCGTGAATCTCCAACCGCATTCAACCTCCTCGTCAATTTGCCTGACCGTCGCCTTTCGTTCGGTGAAGAGGGTATTACTGATATTTACATGACCACTGGTAAGACATCTCTTTACTGTTTGATGGGCATGATGAGTTCAACAACAGTTCGTCAAATGTTCGGCGCAGGTTCCGAAATGGTTCCGCTCGAATTCCACTGCATTGAACCTGGATTGGATGAATGGATTGCAAGTGCCAGCGATGAAGACAAGTATGCTCGTTTGTTCGAAGTCTGTGCTTCATTGGGATACATGCTCACTGACCCTGGGATTGGTAGTCTTGGTGGTGCTGCAAAGCGCCGTCGTTTGGTTATTTATCCTCGTGACCAAGGAAACTTGTTGACCTGTGTGAATGCCAGCCAAGTTGCTGACCACGCATTGAAGTCCAATTACGAAGCAACTGTGTATACAAAACTCGACCAAGCTGATTTCATGAACCGCGTCACCCGCCGATTCAAGGCTTACGCTGATTTGGTAGCTGCAAGCGAAGTGGCTCAAGGCTCCCGATGGATCAGTCAAGCTGATTTCCATGAAAAGAAAGGCGATAAGAAACAAGTTGGACCAAATGTTCACTCTATCCTCTCCGTCCGAGGCTATGATGTCATGAGTATGGATGAATATGTCCAGACGTTCAATGACATTTCTGCAGCACCTGACCGATTGATGCGCCGTTGCATACAATCGATTGCTACAAACGCCTTGAAGACAATTTATCCGCTTTCCGATCTCGGCGAATCCGGCGACCCTGCCCCCTTTGACCATATCTTTGGGGCTCGTGACAACAACCCATTGGTTTACTACACAGATATCCGTTTCTTGGTACCAACATCAATCGACAAGCTACGCTCGATTACGGGCTCTCGTGGCGCTGACCGTGGACGTATGCGTGAAGCATATGCTGCGCTCACCAATGCAGACCCAATGACAAGTCTCTCTATCCAGGATATTTGTTTGCCGTTCCTTGCTGACATGGGTGAAGATTCCTGGCAAACTGGTACTGGTTTGAACGAAAACGAAATCATTGTCGAAGTCACCATGGCCGTTAACCCTGCACGAGTTTGGCGAGCATTGCTTGACCCTGCAACAAAGGAAGTTTTCGACTTGCCAAAGGGTACAAAAGGTACCGCAGCCAATCTTTGGGGCGATATTTTCATCAACAACGAAGTCCTTCACCAAAAAATGGAGAAAGATGGCCTTGGCCACTACCTGCGTTTGTTGAAACTTAGTTACCACTGGGCCAACGATGAAGCAAGGAAAAAGCACGGCCTAAAGTGAGGCGATTTGTTGATCGGAGGCGAAATACCGTGACGCCCCCTCTTAAGTTGTCCGAGATTCTGTTTTCGTTACAAGATTACATGACCAAAGACGGTGCTTTGTCTTCAGAACAAACTGAATTTTACAAAGCCTTTCGCGAAAAGATGAATGCCTTTGAAGGTGACCTCCTGGTCGATAATATCGAACAAATGTTGCTCGAAACTCGTGAGCATGTTGATGGAATCCCGCATGAGGATTTCATCCAAATGGCCGAAGCCGTCTTGAACCGATACCGTAACGACAACTCCGGTGCCGTAAGCGAACGTATTCGTAGCCTTGCTGCAGAGCAAGCAGCGAATCAGGCTGCTGCTGACTCCGCACGCCTCGTCGAAGAAGCAAGACTTGCTGAAGTTGCACGATTAGCTGAAGAATCGCGATTAGTCGAAGAAGCACGCCTCGCTGAGGCCGCACGTTTGGCTGAAGAGTCGCGTTTAGTCGAAGAAGTGCGAGTCGCTGATGTATCGCAAATTGATATTGAAGCACGAGTTGCAGAAGGAATTCAATTGGCGAGAGAAGAACATCTCGCTGAGCAAGAAAGATTGGCTGAAGAGGCACGATTGGCCGCAGAGACGCTGCTCGCTGAAGAAGCGGATGAAGAACCGGGTTTGGATGCTGATGCTGCGGATGAAGAACCGGATTTGGATGCTGATGCTGCGGATGAAGACACGGATTTAGATGCTCAAAATGCACTCCCATCACCGGCGAGTATCATTGATTCCGAACCTGAACCGCAGGAGGGGGCTTCGAGTGTTGTGAAAATAGTTGTACCCATCCTTGCCCTACTCGGTGGAGTAGTAGTTTTCTTCTTACTGCCCTAATGGGCTATTCAAGCGACTAATTTACTGCTTCTTTGAATTCTACTTTCCAATAATCCACACCTTTGTTGGATTCAGTGCGAACATTCATTCTTCGGTAGCGAGTATGAGTTGGCTTTCTGATTCAACTGCAACGCCCCAATACACTGCATCGTATGGAGTGACGGCACACATCAATGAAATTCCACCGGTGTGAACGATGGAGTCGTTCGTGCTATTGCCAGCATAACTTCCATTGACAAACCATGCGATGGGAGTGCCGTTTTGTGCATCATTGAATACATAATCACAAGAATAGGTGCTGAATGGGGTTGTAGCGTTATCAACAACAAGACTCACATTCGTTACAACTGGTGTTTGATTTACTAATTCTACCGTGCTCATGATAATTCCAGTTGCAATCTTGAATGAAAATGCATTTTGAAGAATAATGTTGATTTTTGAGGGTGGAATTGACCAAAACCGAGACATGAGGACAAGGGAGGCCGAACATCAAAAGATAGTCTGCTTCTCTAAACATGGCCGATGTGGGGTTGGATTTTGAATTAGCCAAGGTTGATTAGCAGGCTTATGTGGGTGTGACTATGGAAGTCGTTACGGCCCTGCTCCAATTATTCGTAATAATCGGTGTTGCTTTATTGACACCTGGCCCAAATGCATTGACCTGTTTTGCGCACAGTGGAATGTTTGGAAAAAAGAGCAACGTTCCTCTGATAGCAGGTATGGTGACTGGCCTTATTCTCATTGAATTATTCATTGGAATTCTCGTTGATTCATTGAATGGAAACACAACCGCACTCATCGCACTTCATTGGATTGGTATGCTGTTTTTAGCAGTCATGGCTTTAGGCATGTTACGATTCGACCCCACCTCGATTGAAACCTCAAAGTCTGAAGGTAAACTCGGACTCAAAACGGGCATTGCAATGCAATTTGCCAATGGTAAGGAATGGGCATTTGTCATTCTGATCATGAGCCAATTCATCACTCCATTTGGAGGAGGAATGATTGGAATTCTTTCGATTATCGCCATCACCATTTCCATCTGTACACTCGCCATGTTCATATGGACATACTTTGGTGACAAGGCATCGAAACTCTTCAGTGACCCTGTGAAAGGTCCACGTGTCTTCCAAATCTGTGGAGGATTGCTTACGCTCCTTTGGGTCGCTTTCCTCATTCGAGGCCCAGTAGCGTGATCGTCACTTGATTCACTTGTTATCAGAATGTAACTTCTTTGCCTGATTCGCCCACTCGTCTCGCTTAACACGCCCAGGGAAGAACTCGATTGCTTTGTTAACATCCGTTTCAAGTTTCGGGGTCATCTTCGACACTTGGAGGAAAGTGTATATTCCTAAAGCATTGAGTTTCTCTTCGATGAACGGCCCAATGCCTTTGATCACTTGTAAGTAGTCCTTATCGGACGCCTTCGCCACACCGAGTATGGAGAAATCAATCGTCTTGGAGCGTTCTTCGACTCGCTTGAGTTCTTGCTGTTTCTTTGCTTCCTTAGCGGCTTTTGCCTTAGCAGCCTTCTCAGCCTTTGTTCTGGAGATTTCAGCAGACATTTCTTCAGCAGCCCGAGCAGCCTTTTCGAGGTCAGCCTTCTCTTGCTCTATTTTGTTCTCCTCAGCAGCAACCTTGGCTTTTGATTCTTCCAAAGCCTTTGTATCGACTTCCTCTTGGATCTTGGCTTGTTCTTTCGCAGCCTGGGTTTCGATTTTCTTGATTTCATCAGCAGCGGTTTGTTCCTTGGCTTCTTGGACTGCTCTCTTATCCGCAGCCTTTGCAGCCTTTGCTTCCTTCTTAGCAGCCTTTGCAGCCTTTGCAACTGCAATCTTTTCATCAGTACGACCAGTTGCAATCTTGAGGTCTTCTTTGGTCAATTTTCCATCGCCATCTTTGTCGAGATATGAGTGTGTTTTGTTCTTTGCCGACACGACGGTATCAATGACGACTTCTGCACCTTTATTGGTTACATCGACCACTTTACTTGCGCCCTTTTTGATAGTTTTACCTGCTTGAACGGCGCCAGTTTTGACATCTTCGAGTGTGAGGTCTCCATCACCATCTCGGTCAAGTGTGGAATGGACCTTTTCCTTGGCTACTGCGACTGTTCCTTCGGTCACTTTCGTTTCGGATTCGCCGTCATCTTCAGTCTTAGCAGTCTTAGCAGCAGTTTTTTCAGCCTTTTTAGCAGCTTTCTCGTATTTCGCTTTCTTGCTCAAGTTCTTCTTGACCTTGACTGACCAAGAGAGGTAAACACTTGCACGTCCGAGTTTCAACATACCGTTGTATTCTCCACCTTCGAAGGTTGGCGTATTGAGACCGTCATCGAATTTCATGTTGATGACGATTTCTCCATCCTTGCCAATGCCGATGATTCGAGTACCAGTATCGCCGAATTCGGCTTCATACATGCAGAACTTATCTCCATTTGATTTCTGATTCAAGTCAATCAGATCGACCTGAATATCAGACATCTTATCGATGGTGATGACTTCGACACTGCTTGCAGATTCACCCGGTTGAAGGCCGGTAATTGGCTTCAAAACAAATGGATCGTCAACTGTTCCACTTCCAGATAAGAAGGAAGGAGAGGAGGTTGTGTTCTCTGGTTCAGGTCCATCTGCCAACATCAAGAGGATTTTGTCACTTCCAAAGAGAAGTGGGATAAGCAACAGAAGCAAGAGGATAATCAAAAATGGGAAACACCACATCCAACCCCGTTCGCTATCATCATCATCTTCGGGAATTACTTCTTCGGGAATTACTTCTTCGGAAATTACTTCTTCGGAAATTGATTCTTCAATAACAGTAAGAGAGACTTCAAAG
>Ga0209090_10000712_pt1 | contig 21000 bp, 12 predicted proteins | sample ArcticOcean_MG_C_9_FD_187432 | JGI IMG/M metagenome (GOLD analysis project Ga0209090, IMG submission 187432) | Marine microbial communities from western Arctic Ocean - ArcticOcean_MG_CB2_152 (SPAdes) (version 2) | ecosystem: Environmental > Aquatic > Marine > Oceanic | place: Arctic Ocean... | reverse complement strand
CTGCCATATGTAGATCGCGCGCGGCGGCCCGAAACGGGCGCAACGTCGACCCGGGCCGCTACCACCAAACCATATCCGGGCCTTTGAAGCCCAAATTATGGCTGCAGAAGGATATTCCCATAGGTAAGGCCCCCTCTATTTTTGCTACAAGGCACGCCCCGGGCCTATATACCCCCTGGCGGATTCGCTGGGTGGGGTCCCGGTCCGGGGCCTCAGGCTTATTCTCCACCCTGTGTTCAATTATTATATAAGCGTTACTTAATAGAATATATTGAGTAGGAGAGTGTTATCATCCAAACGATGAACGCAGTGAAGCGTTTTGATGGTAACACTATTCTATTTCATATATATATATTCCAAATAACACAAGACTCGGATCCATAGATATTTATAAAAGTACTACTTTTTGTATGCCCCCAAAATCGGCCAGAAAAAACCGGCGATTTTTATCCCCATATAATTGAATTAGACCATTTCCTACTTCTGAATGGAAGTAAGCGGGTTTTCCCGTGAACTTTCATTCTGATGTAAAAAATGGACTAGTCTAATTCATATACTATCAAAGACGAGGTTGCGTGCCACAGGCACAGCTGTGTACGCCGCCGTCGCGGCGTCTCCCGGAGGAAAGAAGCTTGTCCACACTCGCCCATAGGGTAGTTATGACGACGCAACCTCAACCGGAAGCGGCGAGGTCACCGTCGGCTCTCGGAAGCCCAGGGGGCCCCTGAGTCGGTGAGGTTGCGAGGTCCCGGCGGATTGACACAAGAGAGTGTCCACGCCGGGGCGCACCGCCCCGAGTGCCGCGGAGTAGCCCCGGGAAGCCGGGGGGTGGGAGTTGGCCTAAAACCCGTCGAGCTAGTAACCACCGGGTGTCTATGGCCCAGGGCTCGATGTCCAACTGCCAGTGTTGATCCAGTATTACTCTCACAGCCGAGTGTGCTCGTCAGGCAGCGTCCAAACAGCGGCTTTCCATTTCTTGAGGCAGCGTTGAAGACACTAGTAGTACAGTTCGTACATGTAGCAGACCAGCGACGCGATGGCTCCAGCTGGAATAAGGCCCATGGCGATCCCAATTTCCTGTTTGAATACTTCACCGTCAAAGGTTACGTAGCTATTGTCGATTAAGAAATTGATGCGGTCCAGCAACATGATAGCGGGGGTCATGACGTCATGTGTTTTGGCCTTTGGGTCCTTTTCATCCAAAGTGGGTGACTTAGACCAAAAAGGTGGAAAGAAACGTTTGATGATGTTGATGAAGAGCACGAAGAGATACGCCACGTCCCCGAAGATAGCAGCCTGTCGGCGATAAACGTAAGTCAATAGTTCAGTGACAGGCTGTGCGTAAACTTGGTATACATTGAGGTGAAATGTAGACCGCGAAGCGAAGCTTCTCCAGATCAATTTCTTGGGAGTCGGCCTCACCGGTCAAAAGGAAAACCCGTTCTTTCCGGCTGCTAGATAGCTCGAGCATGTGTGATGCATATGCATGCAGGTTGGGCAGAACTAGAGGTCAGGGAGGTAAGGTCACTAATACTACGCACGCAGCTTGGGTTGAAACAGCATGCCAGCCGTAGAGCTTTCGAGGATGCTATTGTAGCTCTAAATGATCTTGCGGCTTATCCCGGAGATGATTCATCTTGTGATAAGTGGCTCTACCAAGCCATAAGCTGCGCAGTGGAAAAAAAAATCACGAGTATCCACGCGTTGCTATTGACAGATACTCTTAAAGAACGACTAGAACGACGAGCAGATGCGTGGTCGTTCACTGCAGTAGTGCTCGGAGCGGGAGCAAGCGTGAATGCTGCACGGCTGCAGCTTAACAGTGTCATCAGTACCCCAAGTTTGAAGGGGGCCAAAGCATTGGCAGCGAAAGGTGCGTGGAGTGCCAGGGCTATTAGTACATTACTCTACCTGATGTCCACAGAGGAGCAATGCAGGGTACAATCGATATCGCCAAGAAAGTATGCAGACAAACTACGAGCGACACTTTGGAGAGGTGCTTTTGCACTTGAGGCGGCATCTCCAGAATTGGCAGACATAGCATGGACCTGTAGACGCACGGCATTAGAAGTACTTGTCGCCGTGGCACCAGAAGCTGTAGATATTGTCACGAGTGAAGCCCTTCATGGACTTTCGACACACAAAAAGCTGGCTCCTGCTTCTGTTGTTGCTCGTGTGCAATGGTTTTTGTTTCTTGACGAACAGCTCAATCCGTGGAGGGCCACTCCACACATCATGTTTGAGTGGTGCATGCGACGCGCGATAGCTTTAGACGCATCTGGTGATAAGTTTGGAGCGGCACGCGTCCGAGCTAGGGGTCGGGCACAGCTAGGGGACTGGCCACTGTTTCATGGAGTTCTTTACTGTTCAGATCTTGGAAAGCAAAGAAAGCCAACATTAGCACTTGCTGAGGCTAACAGGTGTTTTGATTTTGCCCTAGAGAGAAGTAAGACAGACCAATATATTTCCTCTGTGTGGCGGCGTGCGTGGATAGCACTTTCTAATGCGCCAGCCGTATTTGAACGTTCTTGTGATCCTAAAGCAGGTGGCAACTCTCATTGTGAGACAGTCTTTCTTACTCTGGCGCGCCATGAATGGGGGAAGTATTTGAAGGAAAGTAGTGCTTGCAACCAGCGTGCAGATGCATGCTGGCTCGCAGCCAGTTTTGCTGCTAAGCGTAGAGCACTCGACAAAGTAGCCACACATTCCAAGTCTGCTGAGGGCATGTCGTCAGCTTGGCGAGCTGCTATGGGCTATGTAGCAACTGGCCTCGTAGTTCTTCGCGGAGCAATAGGTACTCGTCACTTCGGCGTGGCTGCTGCACTCCTAAAGCGTGCTAGTCTGCGAAAAAGTGGCAGCGCCGTGCCATGGACTGGGATTGCAAATTGTCTGGACCGTCTTGGGCGAGACTTTGATGCTGCTGCGGCTGCTGCACGGTCAACCTGCTATTGCATTGATGAGACGTCGGTTTTTAATGCTGTCACATGCTATTCGCGGGCTATGGTCCACGCTATGTTACCTCCATCCCTCCTCGACTTACTCCAATCTTCAGATTTGAACCATGTCAAGGATGTCCTTGGAGACAGACTCTGGATATGTGAAAGACAAAGTAGCATCTCAACATTTATTACTGCGGCTGAGGAGTTGGCAACATGTGATGTAGCTAGAGCCGCGCTATTATTGTCTCGTGCGAGTATTACGCTTGTGCGGCGAGGTGCCTATACTGCTGGTGCCGTACTTGCAAATCATTGCATGGGGTCACCAGGTTCTAATTTAGCTACTGATGCTATTGCGCATTGCTCCCTAGCATTGACAATAGGCTGCGAGTCAAATGCAATTGTTCATTACAGAGATATGACCCAGGAAGCATCTGCGCTTTCAGGCCTCGAGGGGCTACACAACTTACTGTCAGTACACGTTGAACATCTAGCGTTAGCGACAGCTTCGTTACGGGATGCATTTGCAGCTGTTGAAAACGTCATTTGTGAGATTCGTGCATGCAGTGCACTAGCGAGGCTAGTACCACAGCTGCACAGTGCAATTATCGCGTCGTCTGCGATTATGGCTCTTCGTAGTGGATCAATAGAGCCATCTTCGATGTTAGGCACTGTCAGTTGGGACTCTGTAACACCATTTGAAAATCTATGTTACTGTGAGGTTGGAACTCCAGCCTACTTCGATGACAGGCATCATTTACTCCGTGTGCAAGGCAAGCCGGGTGGCAACGTAGCTGAAGCAAACCTAGCTATTGCCTTGGACGAGGCACTTATCCATATGCAACAGCGGGCGGCTGCAGAAATTGGGCTTGAAATGTTTGCTACACGAATGCATCTTGGGGACATTTCGAGCGCCACCAATGCCCTTGGTTCTCTTGAGAAAATTTCAAAATTTCCACCGTGCTGGTGTGAACGTAATATACATGTTATTCGGGATTCTGCGCAGTCGAAGGTAATGATCCAAGGTGCACTATGGCTTCGTCTTGCACGCCTCTGGCTTGTTCGAGGATGCAGTGCACGTGCATCCAAATATGTACAGCGTGCAGCTAGTTTCAAGCAATGTCACACATTAAGGCGGGCAGCAAGAGCGCTTGAATTGTGTCTTGCTATCTCCTTGCAGAATTGGATTGATGCAGCATTGGTTCTAAATCTCGCTAGTGATGATTATAGCACCGGCTTTCCCGAGAATGTCCGATGTCTTGAGCAGGTGCTTAATGAGGGCGATCTACTTAGGCGCATAGGAAAACTTGAGATTGCCGGTACGTGCTACAAGTCAGCAAGTAAAGTTGTCAAAGTGATGGACACATGCCTTACTGAATCGTCACCTTGGCAGGTCAATGCCATTTTTGTCAGGGGCAAACAAGGTCACACTGGCTTATTGCCGCATTGTCAGCTTCTTATGAGCAGCGGTGCCCGTCTTATCGACATTGGATGTCGCAGGTCTGGGGCAGTGGCCACTTATCGCGAGTCGCTGCGCGTTCAGTCATCATCCATCATGCTGAGATGTGCCTGGCTTAGATATCGCTTGGCTCGACAACTTTTCAATGCGGTATCTAGTAACACTGCTGCTGCATTGGAGGTCCTGGATTTGCTTCGTCATGCCTTAAGTTATGCCCGGCAAAAATGCCAATGGAAGCTTGCGGCAAAAAGTGCGCGCGCCCTCACTGTAGCTGCCCTTCACTTTGTCCCTAGTGCGGTTTCGTCCCCGCTTGTGGCGCTTCTTGCGCACTCATCATTGGGACGTGCACGCCATGTTTTTGCTACTACTTCCAATGACTCAAACAGTCTCTTGAGCCGAGCAATGGCAGGGGTGGATGATATCCTCATGGGCTTACTTGAAGTTCCAAATGCTGGAGCTCTAGGCTGGTGTGACACTGTTGAAAGACACGATCGGAATGCTCTTGATCAGCTGTTAGCGCCGTTTCCAAAAGCATTTTCCCTTGTTGCAGGTTTCATATCGCCAACAGGGCACCTTGTGATTTCACGGCTTCAGTGTGGTCAACAACCAATCACACTATGCGCACGCCTTCCAGAAAGCTGGTACGACTCAGATAATTCGATTTCTGCCCTTGGAACTTCTGTTAAAGCTCTAAAGGCCTCTGCTGCTGGTCTTCGCGCAGATGTTTCCTTGTTACCCGAGCGTTCGAAGCTGCTTTTTACCGGCAGGAGCAATATGATTGCTGCACGCAGAATCTGGTGGTGCCAACGGCACTCTCTCGATTCAGTCCTCGAGGTTGGGCTTGTGGGCTTTGACAAGTCTTGGCTTGGTGCAATGCGGGCGCTATTGGCAACGAAGCCTGCGTCCATACTCTGTCCTAAGCAAAGTGCTGAAGTTACGATTAACGTTGAATACCAGATCATGCAGCTATGCCTCTGGGCTGCACCCAATATTACTGTAGTGGAAGCTAACACGCTTCTCTGTGCCAGTAAATTTGGGGTTGTTGACATAAGAGGAGCCACTTCCCCCTGTATCATGAAGATGTTGCTTCATCTGTGGCTCACTCTCATCTACAAGTTGACGGTTTCAGATCTCAAGGCCGCTTTGGCTAATCTGAGGCTCAGCGCCTTGGGCCTAAAGAAGCCACTGCTTAGCCGGCTCGCTGGTGTGCTTCGAAAGGCGGCTATCACATCACAGTGTGTGATGCAACCCCGGAAGGTAGTTAGAGCCCGCCAACCTGCGATTTTAGCACTGGACAAACAGCTCCAATGTTTGCCATTCGAAGCTCTATCAGTCCCGCGTTCTGCACCAATATCACGTGTGCCTTCTCTCGCATTTGCATTATCACTTGCAACAGGGATGAATCTAAGTGCCTCGGACATCATCAATAATGATATTCCTATGCGTGCCTGCTGTGTTGTCGATCCACAAGCAAACTTGCCCTCTACCCGTCATAAGTTGGCAAAATATTTGGGAGATATCAAGTCAAATGCCATGAGTAGCCTTGTGTGGTCATATGCTGCTCTTGGTGATATGCCACCTTGTGATGTAGCAGCGCAGCTTACCGCCAAGATGCCGAACTGTGCTGCATTTCTTTTCTGCGGTCACGGCTATGGAGGCGCTTACCTGGAGTCTGCTATTGCATCTAATTTCATGTCTGCAGTGCTCCTTATGGGCTGTTCCTCGGGGGCTCTCTCGCGGTTGGGTGATTTTGAAGCAAGGGGAATGGCTCTCGAGTTGCTTGCCAGGGGCACTCCGATCGTTGTTGCCATGCTGTGGGATATCACAGATCGCGATATTGACCGTATTACTTTGTATCTGCTACAGTCAATGGCCAAAAACCCAAATTGTCCGATACCTGACATTCTAAATGCAGCTAGGGAAGAGACAAAACTAAGAAACCTCAATGGTGCCGCCCCAGTGTGCTATGGTCTCCCGATATCCCTCTCCAGCATCGAACATACGCGCCGCTGGTCAAACTTTTATTGTAGTCTCGAGGACGGGAACTGAATCGCCAAACTTTGTAACTAAACTCAAGGTGGCTCGGTGCACAACTCGACGATTCTTATTTCACTATTCCCTCTACCCGGGCATACTTGTTCCTAGATAAACGTCCGAAAGCGTTCGGGGAGACCCACGCAGAAGTAGGAGTAAGTTTGTGGATGTCTGAGGGGGTCCGTGTCAGTGGCTCTCTACGACTAGCTTTACTTCAACTTGCTGACTGTGGTGGTGCGGGTTTTGACGGGCCAGACTGCAGGCTTGGAGGGCCAGCGGTGCGCGACGGGACTGGTGCGGGTTTTCCCTCATACCACGGACTGTCCCCAACCCCCTGCCCGCCCTGGTATTCAAATAGGGCCTAAGATAGTGCGCCTAAACGCCGCAGTTTCGCTCTCGGGCGAGTCCGGCTACCGCGGTCCGGCGGTTCGCTGGCTTCTAACCCTTTCCATTTGCGCGGCGCGTCTTTCCACCGTCTGCTGGAATGCATACGTACGTCCTGCTGGTAGGCCTCTGTCAGGGTATGACTAAGTGACCCACCATCGACGTCTGTCGAATATGCTCTCCCGACCGGCCGCGGGTTGTCACCGGGGTTGACATCGTGACGTGGCAACGGACAACTGGTGCACTCCTGCCAGTGGAGGTGTATCGCTGTACGCTTGGGCCGGGTGCTTCTCTATCAGCGATTTGGAGATCTATGCGCGGTCGCGGTCGCTTTTGGGGGGGGGCAACGCACGACGTTTTACCGATGAATATCGTTTGCGTCACGCCGGCGGTCTTCTACCTCTCCGCGGCCGCGTCCCGTCACGACTAGTTAGGGACACCAGACAGTCGTGCCAAATTCGCCCGCTTAGGTTGCGAATTGAAACTCTCACCAATTTGGGTTCCGCCCAGACCCAAAAAGGTATAAACTCCATTACGGTCACCTGCCCTTCGGTTAGCTAACCGTAGAGTAGGCAAACTTTTTTCCTTGCAAGGGGCAGGTGCACGCCGACGACAAAATGACGTGGGGTGCTTATACTAAATTGTGCGCAGGGAGACAGCCTTGGCGCGACTCGAGCCGTGAGCTGACCCTGGAAACCCACAGTTACGAATCTCATTTCCATCGCAGTACACACGGCACCCGTTTTTTGGCCCCGCCAAGATATCACTAACGTGCAATTTGTGTGTATGAGCGCGCCCTACCTCCGTTGCACATCCATCATGCTTTCCGTTGCACATCCGAGAAGGTCTAAATCGCCGTATCTGCAAATGTGGTAAGTGCCCTATGGGCCGTTGCCGGTCCAGACATTTTCAAAACTGCAATATTAGCCATGAGTGTCAAACAAACACTGCAATATACCGGGCCAAGACATAATTATATATATGTTACATGTTGCATGTTGCATGAAGTTACAGAGTAGCGCCTTGATCATTCCATTTTTGCCACAGCCCCAAATCCTGTGATCTCAGGGACCCTTATGCTATGCCGCCTTGGCATTATTTCGAGGCTTTCTGATTTCAGTGTGAGCCTTAGATGAACTGTAGTCTTTTTTAGCGATTCCATCTCTGTTATCATAATGGTGATAAGGATTCGCTATATGACTGGGCACATCTGTGTCTGTGAAGTCTCGATTTTGGTCCATCACACCGGCCAAATACCAAGAACAGTCCCCTTTGAAGTGGCATTGGCCATGTGAAAATGCAGGGCGCGCAACGTCCCACGATTCCTCCTCGTTATTCCAAGTGGCACGGAGTTCAAATTTCCGCTCCTCCCCAGCGGGTATAAACGTTTTCATTAGAAACTCTTTTAACTTAAGTTGCTTTGAAAGCTCACGAATGGTGTCGAGCATGTCCTCTCGTTCACGCTGGAACTCTTCCTGCACGTCATGCACTTCTGCTTGGCACGACTGAAGCCGCTGCCAAAGCTTTTTTAGTTTCCTGGTCTTATCATCTGCTTCATCCTGCTTACTCGCATATTTTTCCTCCAGAGCAAACACATCCTCTTCCTTCGCCCGAACTAGGCGCGCAAGGGCCTGTTCTTGTTCCTTGCGTTCCTCAAGCTCAAGTTGAGCGCGACGTAACATCGCTTCCTGTTTGGCTGCCTTGTCCAACAGCCTACCCCCCTGCATCAGCTTTTCTTGCATGGATCGTAGTTTCCTCTCCAACAGAATGCGCTGCTTTTCGGATTGCGCAGTGCGACCTGCTTCTGCATCGAGTTTTTGACGTAGCTTCTCATGCTCTTTGGTCGTGCGTGTCTGGGATTCGATGACTTCTTTCATCTCAGCCTCAGCTAGGAGACGCATTTGTTCTGCTTCCTTGTCCACTGTTGCTTTAAGCTCAGCCAGCTCTTCCTCTGTCGCTGCACCTTGCACCTCAACAATTCTTTCCACTTCAACTATTTTCTCCACGACTTTCTCTTCCAGCATGAACTCATCCATAGTAGTCCTGTGATTTCTTTTGCTACTCCCTTGGTTAGCTAACTGGTCTTTGAGCTGCCTTATCTCGTCCTGGAATTCCCGGAGCATGGCGTCTTTGGGATCCTCGTTGATTTTTGGCTTGTTCTTGATGTTTTTGGCTCGATTGGCATATCGTAGAGTCGAAATGGTCTCCTCGAAATTATAGCCTGCTGGGCCACAGTTGGCGCACATCACTGTTTTCGTGTTCCCGCCCAAAGAATCTTGAAGTAATCGAGTAAGTTTAGAGTCGCGGTATGGAATATGTTGTGACTTGCCATCAACAAGAGCAGATATCACATTCCCAAGTGCGGACAGTGAGAGGTTAATTTTTGTGGCTTCTTTGAGCCGATGGCCAGTTGCTCCTGTTTTTGACTGCCGTTCTGACCCGGCCAAATCCACGAGATTTAATTTTCCTACGCGAATGTGCTCACCACGCTTCTCATCTACCTCTGCGCATTCCACAATGATTGTAAATATGGCATGAGACCGGGACGAACCAGCATTCATTAGCGTCGCCCCTACGGATCTATTTTTTTTACCTGCCTGCATAACCTGATCGATTTCATGAGATGACCTGACCACAAAAGAGGTTAGCTCTTTGACGTATACACCTGAGTCCACATTTTCTTTGAGATCCAATCTATTCTTCGGCTCCTTGGACCTGCGTGTTTTGGCGTTATTACGCACGTTAAAAAAATTCAACTATTTCAAAGGTTAGTTGCTGACGCATAATAAATACAACAAGTCACGTATCTCTTCGTTGTAAATCTCGAGGTATGATGCGCGCACTAGAAAGTGCTGGTGCTCCTCGGCGAGCGCCACCTTGTCGAAGATGTGTTGAAATGCATTGGGGATAATGCCACGCAACTCAGGGGGTTCTGATAAACCTTCCATAGTGAAGGTCTTACCTGCACCTGTCTGACCATAGGCAAAGATTGTTCCATTGTAACCATTAAGTACCGCTTCCACGACCGTAGCTCCACATTTATCATAAATTGATTTCTGGTTGCAGTCGGTAGCAAAGACAGCGTCAAAAGTAAAGACTTTTGGTGGATCTGCAACATCAGATTTAGGGTTATTGCAGGTAATTGTGCCTTGATCTTCGTCAGCCACAGTCGTCGCAAGGTGTCCATCTTGCTGTTCCTTACGCGACAACGGTCGGACGCGTACGACTACCTTAACACTCTCATCTGGCATATTCAACAGGTTTGATCGAGCCTCCCGTAAGAAGATTCCCGTTATCCATTTGTGGTATACACTATACAGTATAAAGATGCCCCATGTACCGACCAAATGCACCTATAGTGAAGGAAACGATGAGTCGCAAAAAAGTTCACGAACGTTCCTCTGCAACGATCACCGCCACGCAGTAGCAGTACAGTTGTGCAAGCGTGGCTGGAAACATACACATCATTTTTGTGAGGCAACTGTGGTTCTAGCGGCGGAACACCCCTCTCTTGTCGCCCCTCAAGTATACCAGTGGGTCTGGTTGGCGGTATGCTCCACGTTAACATGTAAGGCACATCTGTTTGAACGGCTGGAGCAGTTAGTGCTGAGGAGCAGTATAAGGCGAAGATGGCCTGAGACATGGGTCCTCCGGAGCCATGGAGCCGTAACAGCATGGTTTGCGGAGTTAATAATCAGTTACGCGCTGCCTACCACAACCCACTTTTTCGTGAAACACCCACGTACCAGCGGGGGCACCGGCACATTTCCAGCTGGCGATGTTAAAGCGGCACGCATATTCGCTGCCAAGGTGCTTGTGGTTGCTAGTCACGCTGTTGTAATCCAGCGTGCCGTAGATCCAGCAATACTCCCGAGTGGCCCATCGATATTTGAGCTTCGTGTGTGGGCTTTGCTTCGAAGAACGGACTGTTGGCTGTTTGAATGCCACCGTGCAAAGACCGCAATTTCAGGGCTTATGAATAGGAAAGTTCAAAGAGATCTAGATGCTTTTGGTCGATTCTATTCCACAAATACTGCATCAGAGGCCACTGTTCGAGGCGCTCTTGAAGGAAATTCCTTTGACACACGAACAAAACCAGACATTGCCGCAGTAGTGGGACTCGTTCACGACGCCATATGGCACGATCTTCCTCACGGTGCACTTGTGTTTGTTGGTTTCGACTTCATTGTTGATCAGAGGGCGCGTCCTTGGCTCATAGAGGCCAACGTCAAGCCACCGATGAGGTATGCGGACCTCGCCGCTCAGTTTCCAAGTGAACTCGTGAGGAGTTTGGCTGACTGTGCCATCTTGGATCTCGCCAGAATTTTCGAGGGTAAATCACACCCAAACCACCTCGGCCCTGCCTGGATCAAGCTCCAAGTTTCAGCAGCGGTACAATAAGGTTTTGTGGGAGGAGGCTAGCCGGGGCCTTTTGCCGGGTGGTTCCTGCAAGTGCATCCTGAGAAAGCCGATTCCCATCCCCGGATAATAATCCATAACATACCCCGTCGACGGGATATGTTTTACGCCGTCGACGGGATACTAGTATGTTTATCCACGAAAAGTAGAGGAATGGTGGTAATGGGACCGACCCGACGGGACTCGGATCTGGCGATTTTAGTGGCCAGCGAACGTCGCGCTAGTGCGGTTTCGTGCCGAGTCGCGCGACGCTTTAGGCACTCCACTGAGCTTAATGGCCGCGTTTGCGCATCCGATCTAACTTGAACTCCCGCGGCCGGCGTCCGGCCCCGGCCGGGGCCACAGGTACTACTCAAGGGCCCTGTAGTATCTGTGACCCCCAGGGTGGCACATAAACACTCAGCGGACGTGTACTTTGCCCCGTACCGTTAACGGTACGGGGCACTGGCACTGGCAGACAGGCCCTAGTAGGTTTTGCGCCACTAGCCCCTAGTGTGTTTTGCGCCGCTCGCCAGAACGCTGTTCTTTGCCGCTCGCCCCTTCGCCCCACGTAAAAAACGCGTCTCTCGCCCCGAGCGTATCAAAAAAAGTCGAGTCGGTCATTCCGATTCTGACTTTTTCCATCTCACTGGCAACTCATCGCTAAATCGCCGAATCACCAGACCAAAAGATTCGAGTCGGTCATTCCGATTCTGACTTTTCCCATCTATATTTCGGAGCGCAAGCTCCTTGAACCTAGCCCCCCCGCCCCTCGTCGTATAATTTTTTAGGTAAGATTCTTACGCAGCTTCCATTAGATGGCGTCGAGATAAATCGCCCTGCGATCCTTAATACTACGTGGAGACCTCCAATTTTACCCCCCTTTTACGGCAGGACGAGGGGGTTCCTCGTTTCGACATCGACCGTCGTCGATTTTGCTTGCGCCGCGCGTGTCTCATTGTGGGGTGCGTCGCTATGGCACACCCGCGCGGCTGCTGGCTCAGTATGCCCGTAGAGGCATCTCGCCGACTTGGTCTACCAAGCGGCGCATCTCACGTCGAGATATCTTGCAATAAGCCGATAACCGCCTTCGTAACCACGTAATCTCGGCGCCAGGTGGCTGAAATCAGGTACAGGACAAGCTGCTGCCCGGCGACGACCAGGCGAAGCTACGGTCAACTTGGTGTACCATAGTGACCGTCTTAGAGTCGCGGGAGGCCGATTCGATGGTCTCAGCGTTTCACTGCGGTGTGGTTAACTCTGCGAATTTTGGGGCTGTGGACGAGCGCACAACTGTTACACGGGCAGCCGCGGACGTTCTATGATATCCAACTCTGCGAGGCCCCACAGCAACCGAGCGCGCGCCGGGAAGGGCTGTCGAACGTCAATAATGCACTTTGGCAGCCCCTGCTACCCGCGACGGCATCTACGCCCGTCGCACTCCGTGACACTTCGATAGATCACGAGCTTCGGGCCCACTTCGTGAATGGGCTTGTTGTTTAACTCGACGATCTAGCTGAGATAAAGGACGGCCAATGCGCTGCACAGGTTTTTTGCGTCGTTGTTGCTCCCCCTGCTTTTGGCCCAAAACCTGAATCGCCCCAACAGGCGTAAGAATGGCCCCATAATTGTTCTTTACTCATCTCCCATCGCTCTACATCTATATAAGGCTCAACGGGAATTTCCCCCTAGAGTCCAGGCCGGTGGTGTGCCCAACAAGGCGTCACGGTATCGATTTGGAGACCGTGACGCTGTTGTGGTCCGTCTCCCCACGAACGACGCCGCCGACGATCCAAAACTGCCAAACGGAGGGCACACGCGACGAAAGTACGCATCGTCCGTATTGTAGTCGGTCTTAAAGCGGAGGTTTGTCCCCACGGGGCCACTGCTCTTAGATAAAATTGGCTGAAGTTGCCGCTTTTTAGCTTTGTTTAGCTAAAGTTGGCTACCCAAAAACCCTAAAAAATTGGCGCTGCCGCCCAAAAAGGTGGCGCACCGCTGAGACTGGGCTTCATCCAAAGCACCTAGGCACCGACCGCCCGGGCAAACGCAAATTACTCCACAGTGCGGGCTTTCTATATATGTACGGGTTTTTAAGTCGACTCAATGTCGCCTAGCACGCCTGTATTCTGTCCCCACGACGCCGCGCTTATTTCGGGTAACGCCCCACACCCCCCCAGAGGTATGGGGTCCAAAGTTACGGCGTGTTGGGGGGAAAGCGTCGAGATATCGTCCCTTGAGTCCGAGTAGGGGGATGCTGGTGTGTGCCTGTATACTGGCAATTTTCCCCTCGAAGCCCCCTTTGGTACCCGTGGCGTCGGTAGGATGCGCAAACGCGACCTCTCGGGTCCTGTTGGCCGCCTACGCCACTGGTGCGATGTTCGCGGGGGGCTCCTTCCGGCCCCTCTCTAACAAAAGGCCCCATATCTCGTCAGGATGTTGGGCACCCCCCCGGCGGGCTCTAGGACATTCGCAGACCGCCGCGACGGCTTCTTTCGACGCGCGCGCTTTACTAAGCCTCTAGCCATGGCGCGGATGAGTTCCTAAGACCTCCACGCGCGCCTGGCGGCTGCCCTGCACCGCGCGCTGGGCACGGAGAGCGCGTTAAAAACTGAAAGTGCAAGTGGGGTGGGGTTTAGACAGCCATGGTAGTCGATACGGGTTTTGGGAGACAGACGCCTAGGGAGGGTGAGGGGGAGGGGCTATCCCCCGCTGGAGGGTACGCAGACTTGCTGGCGGTCGTAGAAGCGTGCGTCGTCGTCGCCGGCGTGGGCGGGCGTGTTGATGAAAATCGGGTGGCCGCCGACGAAGCGGAGGCCCTCAATTTAAACTCCGCGAACTCGCGTGCCGATTGGTAGCCCAGCGGTACAGGTGGTTCTTAAGGAGACCCGCGGCGTGCTCGAAGCTCGGCGCGCCCTCGACCCGGGCTCAGGTCCGGGCGGTGGTCACATGATCGCATCGGCGGCGTAGCAGAGCAGCCCCCGCGCAACCCTCGAGATCTCGTCGGGTGCGTCGAAGACTCGCGTATTTGTACGTGTAGCTTCAGGGCGGGTTTGTGGCGCTAAACGCAAAAGGGTTCCAAGCGGCAAAAAGACTGCCGCTGTGAAGGCCTTGCCCTCTCAGTAGTGCTCCCTGCTGCGTAACTGCACATCCAGAGGCGCCGATCTCGCCCCTGGTTATCCGACGTCCCGGGGGTGAACTCGAAAACTATGCCACATTCACCCCTATAACTGAAAACCCAACTGCACGGCCCCGGAAGCCACCCAGCGAATCCTCCAGGCGGCCCGGGTATAGGCCCGGGGCGTGGTATTGTGGAAAAATAGAAGGGGCCCCACATATGGGGATATCCTTCCGCAGCCATAATTTGGGCTTCAACGGCCGTGATATGATTTGGTGGTGGCCCGGGTCGGCGTTGCGCCGGTTTCGGGCCACCGCGCGCGATCTACATATGGCAGTCCACAACCATGTTTTTGCGTCCCAACGACGCCGTAGGTACTCGGGAGGGCCCCGGGGACACAATTGCCAGTGTAGAAGCGAGTTTCTTTCTGCTCATATTCTCGAATACCCGCATGTCAGACCAGAATACCCGCACGTTAAGCAACTTTGCCGAGGTCAGTCGTGGCTCGACAGCGACAACCCCGTAGTAATCTAGTGTCGAGGCGCCCTTATGATACCCCCGGGAGGTAGTGATAAAAAAATCCGCAGTAAACGGGCTCATTTAGATAAAGAATGAAGGTGGGTTCCCCCCCTTCCAACCCGGTCTTCACGGCGGCGGTCCATTTTTTTTTCTTCGATTTGGAGAGAGGTACAAAATTAAAGGCCCGGCGAAAATACCAACGCCACCGGGGAGTAAGACACCCAGATGTCGCCCTAGGGGCTGGGACCGCCGAACATCCAGGTAAACTTAGCCTGAGGCTAAAAAAGCCTGAGCGGCCTGAGCCGGAGGATACTACACAGAGTATTATACACATGGCCTCTAGGGGCCTTCTCCCTGCGCGTCCGTAGTAGCAACTAGACTCGGGGTAATAATGGTTAGTAGGGGTGGGGTACCCAGGCCAGGCCGGGCACCGTAAGGGGGATTCGATTTGTTGCGAGTCGGGTTATCGGACTTGAGAAGTAACACAATAGACTCTCTCTATACTCGCCCGGTGCAAGAAAATGTGGTGCGTTTCGCCCTGTCCTTGTTTCTCCTGTTAGTAACCTTCGGCGGCTCACGGGAGGGCCTTGCTCACATGTCAGAAAGTTTCTTAATCATGTCCAAGGATTCGATGAAGTCATCGGTATCTAAAGTGAACTCGTACGCGCGAATAGCAGCGGCTACTTGCTGGTCACCAAGAAGCACATACTTCTTTAGCCATGCCTTGTGCTTAGGGAGCCCAGGATGTGTTGCTAGGGCACCAATTGTATCTTGTGGTTGAGCATGGTCTAGGTTTTGCAAAAAGACAAGAAGATGGGCCCTTGTGTTTGCATCAACAGATTCAAGTCCCGAAATTTCGCCGTTATCCGTGCGCTTGCGTTGTGGCAGGGGACTTCCGTGCATCGAATTGTCACCAAATTTGGCACGTCCTTGGGCCATGCTCAGGGCATCACCACGGCATTCTGCGATCAATAACTTTATTTCAAGGTCAACCTCCTCTGCCCCCTGGGCTATCTGAGACATAGCACTATGTCTTAGAGTCACCGATTCGCGCATTTTCCTTATGTTTGCGCTCATTTCTTCAATACGGTTGGTTGAGGTTTCATGGTGGCCCTTCAAAATAGAAATTTGGCCCTTAAGCTTGGTCACCACAAGCTCTCCTGATGTTTGTGTCATCTTGATACAGACCATATACCACTTGCGAAAGCCGTAATTGATTTCTGAGTTACAGAGACGGGATATAATTATACCCATCGTCTTACGAGCATGTTTGAAGAGATGGATTTTTTGTTTCCAACGCTTCACTCCATAGCGTAGTAGCATTGAACAACACTTGTTTAGAATTTTTACCATGAGCGCTCGTTGCTTCGGAGAAGCATTCTGGATCATCAAGCGTGTGATCTCGCTGACGACTTTCTCGAGTTGCTTTTCCTTTACATCACATAACTCACGGGCAAGACCGATCTCGTAATAGAGGGCCTTAGTCTTTTCTTCTAAACTCATCTTTGACTTAAGGAATGTTTCATAGTACCATTTCTTCCATCCACTCATGATCCTAGTGTTCAACAGTCGCATCAACATGCGTAATGTTAGTGTATATTTCCTTCGGAAGTCCTTCATGGCGTCTCTCCACACAAAAAAAGACTCCCGGGACTTTTGCCCCACCAATCTTCCGAATATATTGAGCAGGAGCTGGCGCTGCTCTACAGTTGCATTTTTGAAAGCGGAATCTGCTGCAAGCTGGATTCGCTCATCTATATCCCTTTGAGCCTCCTCAATGCGGCGTCTCAAAGACGCCAGATCTGCCTTTAACGCTTTTGACTTCTCTTGCAGTTGCATCTTTGTGAATTGTGTAGTGTTTCCGTGCCAGGCCTGCCACGCCATGACTAATTGCATTCGGCACATCCGAGTTATGACCTTTACTAGTAGCTTTTTCCCCGAGTCTGCCGACATAGATGCGAGCTCAACCACCAAAGACTCTCGTTCCTTCCTTGCTTCCTCATGTGCAATCATTAATTGTTCAATCATTGCCTCCGTCTGATCACGCTGTTCCTGCATGCGCAAGCGTACCTGCTCCATTTCCATGGCAGCTGACTCGCTTAACTTTTGGTCCACAGGTGGTAGTAGCGAGTTGTTACCGGCGAATGCTTTCTTGGCTCCTGGAGAGTGTGCTTTCGGTGCATAGTTACTAGCTGGTGGGTAGCCCTCGTGCGTCAGCCTGGCCTGTTTGCCACCATACCACTGGGCCTCTCTTGCATCTAAATCGCGCTTTGCTGCATAAGAGGATTGGCTCATCGCACGAAACCCGCTAGACGATGAGTTGAAAGTGCTCACACAAATAACGCGACTTCTTCAAAGATATATCTACAGCAATGATACGTACTCCAAGCCGCGCCGCTGTGTCCTCACGAGCTGTAGCTTCAGGACGAGTCGACAGGAGCAAGGGGAGAAAGGTGGGGGGGTTCGGTCCAATAAAAATAACCCTCGAATAATTGGCCCTATCATGACTCAGACATGATGATAAACCAAGCCTGAGTACCGGCGGCCTGGGCGGCCGCCGCCGCGGCCCGGCCCAGGCCGGGCGCCGTCACGATCACGGACCGGGCGGCAAATCGAGCCTGACTCGAAGCCTCCGAGTCAGGACATACGGCCAGGGGGGGCGGCCCGGGCCGGGCCCAGGGCCTGGGAACTACTAATAATAATAAAGACCGTGACACCGTGACCGTGACAACACACTCAGGCTGCCAGCGGCAGAGGATTCAGGCTCGGAACTTGAAGCTGAGGCAGGAGCTTTCCCAGCTCTCTATCCCAGCTCGACAGCGTAAAAAAAGACACCGCGACACCTTGAAGCTCAGACTCCTAGGGACCTTCTCCTGTGTTAGGCCCGGCGGGCTGTTGGCGGAGCCGGACACCGGTTACTAATTCTTTGGAGTGGCATTTCGCATTATCTTCCCTTAGCTCTAATTTTTAGAATGAATTAGCCAGCGACGCTTAAGGCTCCGTGGAGACCTCGAAATTTACAGTGGGTCGAACGCTCTAGCATTTGATTTTTATTTTTGCGCAATGAGCGTGCAGCCCCACGTTGGCCGAATGGCGGGACTTTTTTGCTGAGGTTCCGGATGCTAAAATAATAGGCTGTGCAAAGTTTGGTGCAGTGCGGGCAGCCTAGCGCTGAAAAATCAGCTGCGACGCGTCCGATGGTCGAGATAAACCCGCCCAAAATCGAAATCGCCCGAGCGCTCCAACAGACGTGATGAATCGCCCTCTAATTATCCACTAATTATTTCCCATCGTTCCATATCTATATAAGGCTCCTGGGGAATATCCGGTGTCCGGCTCCGCTTAAGGCTGTGTACATAATCATCATGATCTACTTCCGAGTCTAATGTGCCAGTGAGTCGGACCGCCCGCCGAGATAGGTGGGCCATATGCTGGTGCTAGCCTGCTAGCTATAGTGTAACACACTTGGCAGTCCGCTATCTTGGCCAGATCATCGAGCTAGACCAAGAGCCCACTTGCGAAATGGGCCCGACGCTCGCGATATATCGGAGTGTCGCGGAGTGCAACGAGCGTAGATTCCGTCGTAGCCCAAACAAAAATTCACTCCTATGCTGATAATGTGGTCTCCTAAGGGCCCTCGGATACCTGTGGCTGTCAACCTCGGTGAAGTGCCAAAAGCATTGCGCAACACGGCATAATAAAACGCCACTGGCGCGATGTTTCATGGCCGCTAAATTTGCCAGACCAAACCGTTCGCTCGCCACTTTCAGTCACATCTTAGGGGGTGAGTAGGCCCCCTAGGCTCGAAATGCCGGCGGACAAGGTGCCCAGTTTTATAGCGCTAAGGCCCATTTGTGGTTCGGGGAGATCCCCGGTCCCCAGCACATAGGGAGTCGGCCCGGCTCTTGGTCAGAAGGAGGCCGAGGTGTAAGTTCCGTCTCAGGGGCCTATGCACGAAGAAAATGCCAAAAAAACTCTAAAGCTCGCCAGGCTGCGATTAAAATGTTGCCGACCCTCGCTTTAGGGCGCTCGTATAGGCCCGGGAACGCCCCCTGTCATGCTCGGGGGGAAAAAGCAAGCAAATGCGGCGGCGACCAAGCGGATCACGACGCCGGCCCGCGGGCTAAAAATGACTGAGCAATGGGCGTCTAAACGTGGTGGTGGGTTCGAGGAGGCATTGAAACGACTCGCCGCGACAGAAGCGTCTGCCCTACTGGTGTGCGCAGTGTCTCCGTACACTAGTATTACAAGAATACAAGAACAAAATTTCACGTGGCGGTGCGACCCGCAATAACGCCACGAAGGTCATTCGGGATCCATTGGGGTTTGTAGAATTTAGAGTTGTATCTGCGGTACAGCCAACTAGAAGATGCCACCCTTAGGCCAAAGATGAAGCAACTTTATAGCTTGTCGGTAGACCTTTCCAACTTGGGCAACTCGCCAGGACAGCGCCGCCGCAAAAAAGTGGACGACTGCATTAGGCACGAGAGATGGCTGAAAGCGCCAATTTGGGCGCTCTCAACAGCAGCCTCTGCTATTTCGTAGAAGGTCGGAGTCGACGACTCTGGCTTTTGATCTAGACGGGAACATAGCGGAATAAGTAAGACGGGGCGGGATCAAATGACAGCTTGAGACCAATCTGTTGCATTAGAATGGCTCAGGTAGTGTTTCTTCATTTTCCATCAAGATAGCTGTAGCTGGGTTTGCCATGAGTGCACGTTCCAACTGGCGTGCGGTCAGCTTTTGTTTCGAAACAGCATTAGAGATAGCTTGTTGGTACTCGGTTGCTCTAGAGAGCTCTTTGTCGTTAAGCCCAAGACAGATCTTAGTCGATGAGGGTTCGTCATCAGCATCATGAAATTCAGCAACCAGGGGGTGCCTCAAGCCGTCTATCACAGAACAACGATGACCTCTCTTTGGATTATAACATAAGCATTGACTTAGAAAATTAAGGGCTTCAGCACTTACATTTGGAAACATTTCTACAAACGACACTGGTCTATTAATTGGAAGCATCTCAAGTAGAGTCGAAGCATAAGCAGAATCAACTGACTCTATTTCGTGGATACTGGGTCTGCCAACCAGTTCCAATATTTTTACAATTTGGTCTGTTGTTGATTCACCCGGAAACACCGGTCGACCCAATAACATCTCCGCATACACGCATCCGACAGCCCACACGTCTATAGCAAAAGTGTATTGCATACTTCCTAGTAACAGTTCAATCGCTCGATACCACCTAGTCCCTACATAATCTGTAAGTGGAGCTTCTGCAGCAAGTCGGTCTAAATCCAAAGCCCGCGCGCGACTAAAGTCGCAGACCTTTAAGTGGCACTCGTCATTTAAAAGTAGATTTGATGGCTTTATATCTCGATGCACCACACCCGCGCTGTGAACAAACTTGAGTGCCTTTAGAAGTTGATACACTATATACTTTGTATGAATTGGTGTCAAGATTGCCGCTCGAATGACCGCGTACATGTCAGTTTGCATGTACTCAAATGTTATGTATATGTCTTGCCCGTTATCCGCCCGAATCACATGTTGCATCTTGATAATGTTGTCATGGCCAGTTAGACCTTGCAGGTACATTATCTCGCGGTATATTTGCTGTGCATCTCTGGCTCGACCCAGTACATTGAAGCATTTCTTTAAGGCAACAGCTCGCCGGGTACGTTTTTCTATAACTTTCCATACCATGCCATGTGAGCCGTTTCCAATGCGATGACAAAGCTCTAGGCGGCGCAAGACTTGCTTTTCCACAATTTCATCAGTGCATTTGTGCATTAGGATCTAAGGAAGAGGCACACTGGCTAGCTTAGCTAATAAGCGCTTCAGATATTCCAACATCATAATATTGGACGGATTAAGTATGTATCAAAACATTACGTCAGAGATACAGGGGGATCTGATGGGGAGCATAATCATTACCTCTTCATACATAAAATGTTGGGGGTTTTAACGGCCTAGCGCCCAGATACCGGCCTAGAAAAGCAGGCAATTGACCCGGGGCCATCGGGTGCCCAGGTACATTGCCCAGGACTCGGTCGTATCCGACTCGGAGTCCCACTCAGCCTGAGGCTGGCATAGTGCCAGTGGGCTCTGAAGCGGCCTGGTTAACTGCACCAGTCGCGGTCACGGTGACCGCGCTC
>Ga0209090_10000711_pt1 | contig 21008 bp, 34 predicted proteins | sample ArcticOcean_MG_C_9_FD_187432 | JGI IMG/M metagenome (GOLD analysis project Ga0209090, IMG submission 187432) | Marine microbial communities from western Arctic Ocean - ArcticOcean_MG_CB2_152 (SPAdes) (version 2) | ecosystem: Environmental > Aquatic > Marine > Oceanic | place: Arctic Ocean... | reverse complement strand
AAACATATAGACATTCCTGAGATGACTTTCCAACATTCTGCTAACTATCAAGATGTGCAACACAGTAAAGAGATGTTTAGAGAAGCAAAAGTTCTGCAGAAGATTTTGGATATACGATCTAAGAGATAATTATGTACGGTATTATAGATGTAGAGAAATCCAACCAAGCAAAGGAATCGATATATCTTTTTTTTATGGCTCATCCAGCCAAGTGTGCTGGGACAAAGTTGATAACTGAGATACAAAAACATAAACAGGTTGGAGTTCACCCTATAGTATTTGAGTCAACCCACACAACACCTGAGCATATTATTAACACACAACCAGCACTGTGGAAACGATGGGGACACTTACCCCTCTACTGTATGACTAGACACCCTTATGAACGATTTCCTTCGCAGATGGGATTCGTTCCTATCGTCCTTGCCAAGTGGGGCCCACAAGCATTCTTAAAGAGAGACCAAGGCCTAAATACTTCCTTGGCACGAGCATTGTTTGAATGTCAATGGAACTACATGAGTTTCCATGGTAAACGATTAAACAATCTTGTACAGATTAAACTGGAAGATGTTACTGGTACTGTATTTGAGATTGAAGGTTTAGAGATAGACATGAGAAATGAACTTTGGACACAGAAAGAAGCATACGAGGCTATTGATATTACAGGATATCCTCAGTATACTGAAAGTACCCACTCTAAGGAATTTGTCCAAGAGGCATACCCCAATGATTTCGAGAATTTAGGATACCATAAATAACTATATGACTGATTATAACGACTTCGGATTTACAGCGATGGATGCAGACGAACTTGCAACCATTGACACAACTATAGTTGCCAAGACCGCTTCTGCAACGGAAGTGATCGAGAAAATGGACAACTTTATCAGACCTCTCCTAGAGAATCTTATGAAAGATTCCGACAAGGAGTACATCTACTGGCCTAACAGAACTAAGATACTTCAAGAGAAGATTCTAGAACTGGACAACATCCAAAAAAACCTCTAATCTTTCTCTAAAAAGGGGTTGACTCTGGCCCCACCTTTTTGATATAATATACGTTCAAATCAAATAAAGGAAAATACAATGATTGGAGAATATTACAAAGAATCGGAATCCGTGATGCGAGTCGTTCGCATTGGACAAGACCTTATAACCAAGTGTGAAAACAACGAACTGTTTGCAGGGAACGATGACGAGTCCTACGAACTGTGGAACGCAGCTGTTACAGCAGGAAACAAGATGACAACTTTCGGGATGGTATGGAGTGAATTCAAATCTCTCAGTCAGTTATCGTCTATTGAAAAGAAGGCAGTTTCATTCTATTTGGACAATAAAGATGCGTGAAGTGTTACAAGTGTTGGAAGGAAAGACCCTGTACAGGGGAAAATCGCCAGATGGTTACACTAGGTACTGGATAGAATCAGACGAAAGTACTCAGATGTTCAATGGAAACTGGTATAAATTACCACAAGTAATGGAATATTTCTTGCGAATTACTTCCTAAAAGACTTGACAGTGACCCCTACTTTTTGTTATACTATGTATATAATGAAAAATCAAGAGGAAACAAATATGAAATTATCAGAACTAGTTGAAGAAGTCAACTCAGAACAGAACCTATTAGAGTTGGTTCAGAACTTATGTGACGGTCTTACAGAGACTTTACATGCAGCTTACAAACATACTGCAAATGACTACTACGGTTATTCAGTCGGTAAAAAATATATCAAGATTATCTCTTATGGAAATCAGACTTCTGTTTGGGGTTTTATCAACATCAATGAGTTCACTAAAGTCAGGAAACTGGAAAGAGTGAATGGTATTGTCAACAAAGAAGTTACCTTCAAAGAAGGTGATGTGTTAATGTCAGCAGGTTGGAACACTCCAGCTTTGAATGCATCAAGGGGTAATCTCCTTGACGGTTATTCTGCACATGGTAACATGTACGGCCCAGGCTACTTAATCTAGGAGAAAGATATGAGAATGACATATGAAGGATTAGCACAGGCAATAGCCGATGAAGTTAATGAGGATATCAGGTTTAATAACAATTTATCTGATGGTGATGTATATAACGATACAGTTTTAGACAGGGTGATAATGGACAAAGCAAGTTCATTGTGTCCTGATTACCTAGACCACTACGATGTTGCTGATATAGCAAGAGGCCTGGTGGATATAACATGGTAGATATTATGGGGGTTGACAATGACTTCCACTTTATGTTATACTATGTATATAATGAGAAACCAAGAGAGAAATAAAATATGTTAAACTTAATCATCCAAACCCAATACAAAGAAAACTATGCAGCGCATAACGAGGACTATGTCCACGGTGTGTCTGAATCTTACTGGAAGTTTAAGGGTGGTTCGACATATCTTATTACAGATGTGGATTTCCTTAACACGGAGTACCTTACGGATTTAGTTAAGCAAACTGCATTCATTCACTCTTATGAGAATTCTTCGGCAATGGAATATGTCCTTGAGTGGGAACTCATTGACGAGAATGATATAGGTAAACACATCGAACATTGGGAGTCTCCTTACATTCTTGAGAAGAATGAGAAGGGTCAATGGACTTCTAAGAAGGTCACCGAGAATGGTGACTACGGTTACATGAGAAGTGAGATTCTTTCTAAGGTTGCCGTGTGGACTTACACCACTTTAAAGTATTTACTCAATGTCGAAAAAAACGTTGAGAGTTATCATGTCGAGTACGTCATGGTAGATGGAACCAAAGTCGTGGGTGAAAAATCCCTTGGTGAGTGGTTCGAGAATTTAGAAAAAGAGGTAGCATAATATGTTAATTAAAGAATACGAAATCGAAGATGAAGGTGTAGGTGGCACTTCTCTTCAAGGATATATCACCACCACATACGACACCCTGTTAGAGTTGTTTGGAAAACCAACCTACATGGATGCCGACCCATATGCAAAAGTTAATTGCGAGTGGGTACTGAATGTCAAGTACTTTGAAGAAGAAGGTATGGAAGACTACGACTATGACTATGAGACAGTCACAATTTATAACTGGAAGGACGGACACGTCCCTCTTAACGAGTGTTCATGGCACGTAGGTGGAAAATCCTACACGGCTTCTGAGATTGCTCAACTTATTGTAGATGGTGGTATCAAAGCCGAATACAATAACAACTCATAGGAGTTTACAAGTCGTGATTAATATAAAACCAACTGACAAAAATGACTACAATGGTGGTGTTTGTCTAACTTACAAATTTAAAAACGGTTACGGTGCTAGTGTCATTAAACATAACGGTTCCTATGGGAACAAACAAGGTTTATGGGAACTTGCAGTAACAGGAGCTAATGGGGATATAACCTACCACACCCCCATCACACAAGATGTCATTGGATATCTTACAGAAGAAAAGGTAGAAACGATCTTAGAGGAGATACAAAAATTATGAAGATTACATATGAAACTGCAAAATTGATTGCAGAAAATACGGATGGGAAATTAACGGCAGACGATGTCATGAATCTATGTGAGTATGGTACGACCAATGCACAAGACATGGCACCCGATGAACCAAAGAAGGGTCTTGAGTTAACGTACTCAGACATGACAAGTGGTTACTAAAATGTTTGAGGGTATGAATCAAAATCAAATTCCTTTCGAACCAGCAGAATGGTTTCCCGAATTGGATGAACTTCAAGAGAGTGGTCAAATGAATATGTTTGGAGCTCCTCGATGGTTGCAGGATTTCGGTTTTAGTAAAGACCAATCCATGATTATTTTCAATGCATGGTGCGATTACAAAGTCTTAAGACAAGAAAGTCCCTTCGATGAAGGTAAGTAAAATGAAAAAACGATATATCTATTTTATTTTGGGTACATTACTCGGATTAGTAGTTGGACTTACATTTTCAACTAATGTTCAATCATCAGATGAAAACGGAGACATCTTTTGTCTTGCACAGAACATCTATTTTGAGAGTGCCAATCAACCTCTTGCAGGTAAGATTGCAGTTGCACAAGTAGTTCAGAATAGAGTGGAACACCCATCCTATCCCGACACTATATGTGATGTAGTGTACGATGCAAAGATGAGAGTGAACTGGAAGGGACTAAGTGTTCCTGCTTTAAACCAATGTCAGTTCAGCTGGTACTGTGACGGCAAGTCCGACGCGCCAGTTGACTCAAACACTTGGTTACTCTCTTTACACATTGCAAGAGACGTGCTTCAAGGTAAGTACGGAGACATTACTGAAGGTTCATCACACTACCATTCAACGAGTGTTCACCCCTACTGGGCGGATTCACTTACTGAAGTTGTGACAGTAGACCAACACATTTTTTACAAATAATAAGGAAGATTACATTATGACACCAAAAGAACTTAAACTAATTAATTTTAATGACTCTGAAGAATTATTCCCAGCCTATCTTTATCAAATTACTTTAGACAAACCCGGCAAGAATAAATACCTTGGATGGCACAAGTGTGATATAGAGGGGGAAGTAGATTTAACAAAATATATGCACACCTCACTAGATAAACAATTCAAAGAAGACATCTATAAGTACGGTGGAGTTTATGAGGTTATTGCCGTGGGTGAAACCTATAATATGGCTTATATGGAAATCCGAGACCTTACGAAAGTTAATGCAAAATCAAATCCTGAATGGTATAACATGTCTAACGGTGGAGGGTTTCATTTACATAAAAATAGTAGAATCAATCTTATTGATCTTATTATTAATGATCTTAAGGCATTTAAATATCTTGTAGAACCTACAGATATAGCAGACTTCTTGGGTGATACTCCTAAGTATACAAGATATCAAGTAAGAGACAAGGTAGGTGTTGACCCCGCACACGCAATTGACTTATACGATCAAATCCTTGACTTAAATGGTGATGTGAGTTCATGGGAACCTATCGTCCTTCTAGAGGGTATCATGCCAGATGGGGGAACTGCTCTTGGTGATGGAAACCATTTTGTTCACGTTACAGGAAAGCTTTCTAAAAAACAACATGTAAGTAAGTTGCCTACACAGATGCTACCCAAGGCAGTTTGGTCAATGCTTACTAAATCACAACTTCGTATGTTATTGAAGGGATTAAATCCACGACAAACAAAACCTAGTCTGCCAACGTCTGACTCTGAGGCAATCTCCGAGATAGCCAATCGTTACTTTGCAGATGATATTCCTGTAAAAAGTGAATCTAACATTGAATGGTTATTAATACTTGGTTTCGGAATGACTAAAATAACTAATAAACGAGGCCTCCTTGTTAAAGCACAAGAACATGTGAATCTAACCAAAACAATTACACCTGATGAACAGCAATGTGATTACACCGCTGGTGATGGGAAGAAAAATTTAGTTGCTAAGCTTGCCAAGGAAAATGGCATCCCAGCAAAATATGCACATTCCATCTCAAGTTCTTGGATGAAGTGGGATACAATCATGGGTACTGATCTCCCATTCTTACTAGACCCATTGATAACCGTTTGGAAAACTTATGTATACCATACAAAGTTAGAATACAAGAATAAGTGGGAATCTATAGATTGTCCAGCAAATACCAAGGTGGTTGCAAATTTTGTTGATCTAATCAATGCAGGTCGTATAAACGCAGCAAGAGGTACAAAGAATACACAGCCAGACTTATTACGACATGAATTTGTTCACCTTGCATTTACACAAAAAAACCCTCTACTAGATATCTAAAATGACAAAAGAAGAACTAATTTTCCTAATAACCCACTTACATAGTGAAGACCAAAATGGTATAATAGATGCTGTAGTGCATGATGTCAATGGAGGCATATTTACTACAGATAGTATTAGGGTAGATATGGATGGTGGTAGAATTATAATTTGTCAGAAGAATAGTCCATGTTATGAGAGTAACAAAACTAACTGGACGAAAGAATTAGAATTTGCAGAGAAACAACAATGAATTGGAAATGTAAACATACATGGAGACAAAGTGCAAACAATACCAAATGGTGTTTGCTCGGTTGTAGCATAGGTGACTTCGGTACTATCTTTGCTTTTCAACTGTTTGCTCCCGAAGTCAGTATGTGGATTGTAATGCCACTTGCAATATGTAATGGTCTACTTACCAGTATTGCACTAGAGACTATCATACTAATGCGACAAGCGATGGACTTTAAGTCTGCACTTGATACTGCATTTAAAATGAGTTTTGTGAGTATGGTAGCAATGGAATTGAGTATGAACATCACTGACCTTGTGTTAGTGGGTGGAGTACTTACATGGTGGGCAGTACCTATCATGTTAACAGTTGGGTTCTTAGTACCTTGGCCTTACAACTATTACAGATTAAAAAAATATGGCATTGCTTGTCATTAGGATAAACTTATGAATATATTTTACTTAGATAACGACCCAGTCAAATGTGCAGAAATGCATTGTGACAAACACGTAGTCAAGATGATTATAGAGTATGCACAACTCATGTCCACAGCACACAGAATGTTAGATGGTAAACATTACATTGACGACTCAAGTGGTCGTAGGATTCAACGATGGAGACTCCCCACTACAGAGATGGAGAGTGTGGTTTACAAAGCAGGACATGTCAATCACCCCAGTGCAATTTGGGTACGAGAAAATGCAGTACACTACCAATACACTTATGACTTGTTTGCATCGTTATGTGACGAGTACACACTAAGGTATGGGAAGGTACACCTTACTGATTCAAAACTAAGGGACTGTCTGAACATCCTACCAAACAATATAGATTTATGTGCATGGAGATATCCACCACAGGCAATGCCAGATGATGTCAAGTCAAATTCAGCTGTTGATGCATACCATAAATACTATGCTAAGTATAAGAAAGATATTGCCAAATGGACGGTAAGACCCATCCCCTATTTTATGGAAGTTGCATAATGCCAATTTACGAATTTGAAGACACCAACACTGGTGAACGTCTAGAGAAATTTCTTTCCTTTAGTGGTAAAGACGACTTCTTAAAAGAGAACCCCCATATTGAACAACGAATATTCACTGCCCCTGCCGATGTCGGTGGAGTGGGTGATCGTGTAAAACCCGATAGTGGAATGAACGAAGTGTTCAGTCGTATCGGTGCAGCCAATCCCGATTCACCTATGGGTGAACGATACCACCGTAAGACCACTAAAGAAGTGAAGACTAGAGCAGTGGTCAAAAAACATCTTGACTTACAGGGTAAATAAGAGTATAATACAGTATGGAAAACTTAAACGAAAACAAAAACTTTATATCATTAGGTGATTTAGAATCACTACAAGATAGTATGACTCGTGTGCAGGAGAACGGTAAGAGGTTCTACCAAACACCAACAGGACAAAAATACCCAAGTGTCACGACTGTGACTGGGTTGCTTAATCGAGACCACATTAAGTTGTGGAGAGAACGAGTAGGTGCTGAAGAAGCAAATAGAATTTCAACGACTGCAGCCAAACGTGGTACTAAAATGCATTCGTTATTTGAACAATATCTTCGTGCAGAAGAGGACATGGTTTTTGAGAATATCTTAGACGAGTCTATGTTCAAAGCAGTACAACCAGTTTTAGATGATATCATACCGATTGCTTTAGAAGCAGGTATGTATTCAGACTCATTACAGATGGCAGGACAAGTAGATTGTGTTGGTGTTTGGGAAAATGAACTTTGTATTATTGACTTCAAGACAAGTAGTAAGTACAAAGAAGAATACATGGCAGACCCATGGTTCCACCAAATGACTGCTTATGCAATCATGGTAGAGGAACTTACTGGTGAAGTTGTTGATAGTATAGTTGCAGTAGTGGCTGTTGATGGTGGGGGATGTCAAGTATTTGAAGCAGACCCTAGAGAGTATGTCGATAAGTTATATGCTTTACGACAACGTTATGGAAGTTTACACGGAGTTTAAATGGGTATGATAAGTAAAAAAGAATTTACAGAACAAGTTGAGAAACTATTGATACGAGGAGGCACCGATGTAATGGGTGCAATCGTAAAGATATGTGAGGACAATAAACTCGAACCCGAATCAGCAAAGAGGTTGATATCTCAACCCCTTAAAGACAAATTGGAAGCTGAGGCACAAAGTCTCAACATGGTCAATAGAGGTAAAACAACTAAAGGAACCATTACACGGTTCTTTGAATAACAGGAAAAAATTATGAAAAAAGGTGATATAGTATCAGTAGTAGCAACAAGTGGAGAGTACGTTGGGGAATATGATTCTCATAAAGGTACATCCATTACACTTACCAATCCAAAAATGATTGTGAGTACTCCCGAAGGTGGGATGGGATTTGCACGAGGCATTGCCGTAACAGGTGATCTCAATCCAACAGAAGTAACATTTGCATCTTATGTATTTGTTATTCCAACAAATGAACAGGTTGCAGAAGCACATAACCAAGCAGTTAATGGAGCTCCAGTAATCGCAACCCCACCTGAAAAGAAAATTATTATTTAAGGATTGGGTCATGAGACAAACGATAGAATGGATTGAAGACTGGCATCATGCTAGAAACCTCATTGAGGGTTCAACAGACAAAGACCAATTCTTAAAACTCATACAGGAATGTGGTGAGTTGTCAGATAACATTTGTAAGGGGAAAGACATTGCTGATGATATCGGAGACATCATGGTAGTGTTAATTAACATTGCAGTTCGTAATGGATTGAGTATGGAACACTGTTTAGACGTTGCATACCATGACATCAAAGACCGTAAGGGCACAATGATTGACGGAGTATTCGTCAAGGAAACGGATGACCAGTAGAGAGGGTTATGATGCTTACACGTTGTATCTAGGAATTAAGTTACACTTCTATTCCAAGGATTACGATTTCGTAAAGTACAACGGTAAGGTTAAATCAGACATCAACTCTTTTCTCAAACGAAAGGACAAATACCATTTCGGTAAGTTGTTCAAAATTCACAAACAAGAACTTCAAGATTTTTACATTGCTAACCTATCTCAGAAAGATAGTTGGGCAGGAGATTTGTTGGATGATGAATGTGTGAAAGTATACAAAGAGTGGAAGAAACGGAATCAGAAACTAACGTATATGTTTGAAACAGAAGTGTCAGACCTACTCATGAAGAAAGATATCAATAAAGTCTTAGAGGTTAAAGGTGGTCAACACCCTATCCTACTTAAGGCGTATCTTGCAAAGAGTGTGTCTATAGAGACGATCTGTATCATGGATGAGATCATTGGGTTCACCAAAGACTGGAAGGGACGTATACAAGAACAGGTAGTGTACCCCGAAGCACACATTAAGATAAACAAGTACAAATCTTTTATATCTTATGACCACCTAAAATTCAAAACAAAACTTGTGGAAATATGCTCGAAGTAACAATAGTAGGTAACGGGCCATCACGAAAAGATATTGATCTCTCTGCGATTGGCCATGAAGTGTGGGGTTGTAATGCAGTCTATCGTGACACTAAGTGTTGTGATATTTTGTTTGCAGTTGATATGCCCATGCAACAAGAGATCGTAGAGTCGGGTTACTACTTGGGAAACCTTGTAGCATTTGCAGACATCGACCCCCTACCGATAGAACTTTGGGATATGTTTATTCCTACGTTGCCTAATCCTACTGTGTCGAGAAAGGACACTGACACACACTTCATCATTCAAGGTGACTCAGGGGCAACACAATTTCTAGGACTAACACGACCCGAACTTATAGTAACATATAACTACCCTGAATTAAAGAACCTGTTTACAGGAATGTCTGCATTGGGTTATGCAATGATGCAGGGATATGAGAAGATTAATCTAATTGGATTTGATGCACTGGAAGGTGACTCATCTGAAAATATTTATGAAGGTAGTGTAAACTATATGCATAAATACAATACAGACTCTAGAGTGCTTAATGCACAACGGAGTCAGTTCATAGCACTGTTAGAATGGTACTATGGTAAAGGTTCAGTATACTGGAAAAACCCTCTTGACGAAAGAGACGAAATCAAGTATAATGAACTACCTTACTATGAAAGTAGTAAGGAATGGATTCTCGGTCAAGACTGGCTGGGAGATAAAGACGGATTGTTTTAAGGAACAGTCTTTAATAAAATTGTTAATAAAATTGTTTATACAATAGGAGAATACAATGAGTAGTAGTTTAGATAAACTAAGAGCAGCAATGGAAACTGCTTCACCAACAGGTGGTGAAAAAAAATCCTTTAATGACGACACAATGTGGAAACCCGAACTAGATAAAACTGGTAATGGTTATGCAGTGGTTCGTTTCTTACCAACCCCCGAGGGTGAAGAGATGCCATGGGTATCATACTTCGACCACGGTTTTCAAGGGCCAGGTGGATGGTATATTGAGAAGTCTTTAACGACTCTTAATAAACAAGACCCTGTCTCTGAGTACAACTCTACGTTGTGGAATACTGGGATTGAAGCTAACAAAGAGATAGCACGTAAACAGAAAAGACGTTTACATTATGTGTCTAATGTCTATGTTATATCAGACCCTAAGAATCCCGATAACGAAGGGAAGGTATTCAAATACCGTTTTGGTAAAAAAATCTTTGAAGCTCTTAAGGAAGCAATCTCACCAGCATTTGAAGATGAGACTGCAATCAACCCTTTTGATCTAAGAGGAGAAGGTGCAAACTTTAAGATTAAAATTCGTAAAGTTGACGGATATTGGAACTATGATAAATCAGAGTTCGAAAAACCAGCACCATTGTTTGCTGACGAAGCAAAACTAAACAGTACGTTTAGTCAAGTGCATTCGTTGTCGAGTGTTATTGCCCCTAGTGAGTTTAAAACTTACGAGGAACTCAAAGAGAAATTCGAAAGAGTTATAGGTGGTACATCGACTTCAACAGCAGAAAGTGTAGCAGAAGACTTGGAAGAAGTTCCTTGGGCTAATGTTGTAACTGAAACTGTTGCAAGTGAACCAGTAATGCAATCTGCAGAATCTACTCCCCAAGTGGAAGAAGATGACGCAATGGATTACTTTAAGAACCTAGCTAACGAAAGTTAGAACTAGGTTCTGTTTGGGATGTCTCAATATACATTATGAATAAGATTGATATAGTTGAGACATTCACTGAGACCGTGGATAAAAAGGGGGTACTCAGTAAGGGAAAGGCCAATAGCAAACTAGCGGATTGGTCGGAAGAGAGCGGGTATGCTGTAAGGCGTGGGGCGACTTTTCACCTATTTAAGAATTTAACAAGAACAATAATATGCCAAATGTAACACCAAGAACACATCCGAAGAACAAGAACGCAGAGGGTTTTGATCAACTCCTGCGTAGGTTCAAGAAGGAGTGTGACAACGCAGGTATTGTTCAAGAGGTTAGGGAACGGCAGTTTTTTGAAAAACCTAATTCTGTGAAGAATCAAAAGAATCAACAGTTAAAAAGAACAAAGAAATTGGAAGCAAAGAAAAGATTGCAACCAGTACGGAGAAGAGGTGTCAGATAATCATGAGTTCAACACATGGTGGAAAGGGGTCAAAGAGAAGACCCGAATCGGGAACTAGTTATACAGATAACTGGGAGACGATCTATGGCAAAAAGATTGAAGTTAAAAGTAGAAAGGTGACTCCACCTCATTCTAAATCACAAGTCCATTCGGACAAAACAAAATACGATAGAAAGACGGTTACTAAGTTAGATGTCTTACGACATACCGACTGTTAATTAAGCACAGGGTTTAACATAGTTACAGTTGAACCACTATCGCCTGACTTAGGTGAAAAACTATAGTTATTCGAGGCATTGTTGGAATTGTCAGATACTATACTAGTTGATGATATTGCACTGGTCACAGCTTGTTTAATCTGATCATCTAGGTTAACTTGACCATTAATCAATGCAGTACTAGTGTCGGGTTCAGTCGTCTTAATACTTGCAGCTGCTTGGTCTAGAATCTCTTGAGAATTACCACTTCCACCCAATGCCGTCTCGGCAACCGATGTAGTCAAAGAGTCTCCTGCCTCACCTCCTAGAAAACCACCAGCAACTGCACCGACCACACCACCAAGGAAACCACCTATTGCAGTTCCTATGCCGGGCCCGAAGAAGGAACCAACAAATGCACCAGCTTTAGCACCAGCTATTCCGCCAGCTAGAGCTCCACCAAACGAACCGACCCCTTTACCTGCTGAACCAGCAAGGTTTGCCGTGTAAGCAGTCTGCAATTCTTCAAACTCTTCATCTGTGTACGCACGGTCTTCACCAGTCTTTTCATCCTTCTTCATTAGAGTTCCGTCTGCACGAGCTGCTTTTAGATCATCCATCTTTTCGAATTGATCAAAACCATCCAAACCAGTTTCAGCGACAGCTCCAATGAGAGGAAGTTTCTTAATAAGTCCTTTTGACACTGCCTTGAGACCACCAAAGAATCCTGTAGACTTTTCAGCAACCTTTCCAACAACCTTAAGAGCCTCGTCACCTTCTTTCATGAACTGGCCACCGATCTTTTTACCAGTGACAGGGTCAACTGCACCAGCTGGATGTCTAGCCTGACCTGCTTTTTTAGCTAAATCACCTACAGGTGTCTTGGGAACCTTGGGAGTCTTGACTGCTTTCGGAAACGCATCTTTTAGTCGTGCAAAACCCGATTTAACTGTCTTGGATGCAGATTGCACCACTTTCCCAACACTGTTAAGACTTCGTTTTATCGCTTCACCAGCACCAGCGAACATATCCTTGTCCAACGCAGCTTTGATGATTAATAGTGCAGCTGCAATAGCTATTATGGGTAGAATTATTCCTGCCATCATCATGACAAGACCAGTTGTTAGACCCATTAACGTTGCCGCTAGTCTTTTACCAATCGAAGCCTGTATGACGGAATTCTTGACCATGGCACCAGTGGTCTCATCTTGACTTTCGATGAGGGAAGCATTGGCTTCTGATTGTTCTTCAGCACCATTTGTAAATTTGGTAAATCCTTTAGATACAGACGAACCAAAGCTTTGTAAAGACGAACCCAAGTCTTTCAATGCATTCCAGTTTTTTGTTAGAGCATCAAGAGGAGTTGCAATATCAATTAGTCCACCAGTTAGAGTTTTTACACTCCCACTGAATTTATCGAAAGCACCATCTGCCCCTGCGTCTTGTAGTTGTTTATCGAGTTCCTCACGGCGAATGTTTTCACCGTCAGTTGCTATCTCTAGTGACTTATTATGTTTTTCTATTATTTTAGTTTGTGCTTCAAGTTTATTATTAGACAAGTCTCGTATGGATTGTTCCTTTTCCGATATTGCTCTTAGGTTTTCTCCTAGTGCCTTTTCGGTTATGAGTCGTGCTTCAACTGCGTCTGTGCCTGATGCAAGAAGTATAGCTTCACCCTCTCGTATAGTGTTCGTGTTATCAATCAAACCCTTTAGTTCTGCATTAGTCTCACGTGCAGAGACAACTGCACTTGCTTGTTCTTGAATTAGTTGTTCTTGTACATTTAAAGATTCTGCAATATTAGCATTTGCTATGGCTTTTAGTTCAGCCTGTTGTTGCATTTTTAAATCAGACTTGTTATCTTCCTGTAACTTCAACACCTTTCTTGCAGCTAAGGCACTACTAAAACTAGTCTTACCATTTTCTAACAAATTAGCAACAGTTACTTGCAGACCTTTATCTGCAAACCCCATCTTTGTAATGGTGTGACGCATTCCCTTAGATAAGTTTTTCGTTGCTTCAGTGACTTCTTCTGAGGCCTTTCTTTCTTTAGCTGCAATAGCTAATGACTTAGCACTGTCTGCTTGTCTTTTAGCTTGTAATCGTTTTTCTTCAGGAGTCGCCATGATTCTCTCTTATTGTTTACCTATTTACCGAAAGCCTTACCAGCTTCTGATATTCCGAATGCACCTAGTGTTACTACAACGAATGATGTGTAGATAGTCTCAGATACCTTTAAGTCCATATCAAATGCTAACGCAGTTATTAAGTCGGTTAGTCCGAATATTGTCATTAAGAAAAACGAGATAAACCCGATGATTGCCTTTTCATTAATGTCGTTATCGTCTAAGAACAAATCCATAAACTTTCGTTTAGGGGGAGCAAGTTGATTCCGAGCTTTAATCGCATCCTCTTTCATCTCCTTAATTGTATCTTCTTGTTCATCCAGTTTTTCGATAAGTGCCATATACTTATCTAAGTCTATCTCGACTTCGTTACTCGAATGATCTTTTTCGTTTTCTTCAGCCATTTTTTAATCCTCTATATAATAAAATTAATAAAATCACCTCACGTAAACATAATGTATCACATCATCTATTTTCTGTTTCGTTCCTTCTGTCGTTCTGCTTCTTCTTCCAACCATTGGAGTAGAAGACTCATGTATATCTCTCTTTCCCAAGGCATCATATTATCCAACTCTGTTAATGAATACTTATGATGTTGCATTAACTGGAAGTTGGTGTTGTAATAATTCACCAAGCTTTCATGAGAAAGAGCTATCAAAAAAAACTAGATAATCCTCGTAGTGTTGAAGACTGTTGTTTTCCACAACTGTCACACTTAAAATCTACTACCTTTTCAATAGAAGGGATATTCTCAAAATACCCACTCAATTTCTCCAACTGGTCTAGTGTCAAGTTTTCAATAAACTCCACTATCTCAGTATCAGATATATCACTTGCTTCATAAACGGATTCTTCATCATAGATGCTTTCAATTCCGAATTTCAACAGTTCGATTATCCTGTCACCGTCATCTGTCTTTTGGTCAACCAAAGCAAGTTGTCTAGTGGATGGGAATTGAAGAGTAACACCTAGTGTCTCATTCAATTCTATCCTGTTATCAACAACAGGAACGTCTGCAACTTCTACAGAACTCAAGTCTACACTTGTTGAACCACTTCCATTACAATCATCCTCCCTGCAGTAAAGAGATATATTAACCGATTCTCCTACCGACTTAGCTCGTATCTGTAAAAACAAATACTCTAAATCATATATTGGTAGTTCATCGGAATTTACCTTTCCGTCTGTAACTGCTGTAACCAAATTCTTAATTGCTTCAAGAATTTCGAGATTGTCTTCACTCTCTTTTGCAATTAATAAATACTTCTGTTCTTTAACGAGAAAGGGTCTGTATTCAACGACCTTTCCTCCACTTAATTCGCACTTGAATTTAGGTGCTTTTTGGATTGGTAATCCCATAATTTACTCCATATTATAATTAACCATTGCCACCAAGTAAGGTTTGTAATCTTGTGGCAGTACCATCTAGTTTATTCACCTTATCTAGAAGTTTCTGTGACTTCTTATTAAATCGTGAACCCACTTTCAGTCCATCTTGAAGAGCATCTAATACTCTTCTACCTTTATTTAGTGCAGACAACTTAGGTGCAGGAACATACTTACTTTCCCATGTCCTAAAATTGAATGTCACTGAAAACTTTAATATATCTCCCGACTCAGAACTAAACTCCATCTTCTCAAAGGAGACTGGATATGCTTCATGTATAGTGTACTGTAGTGATGTTTTATCATCCTTTCGTAAGGCACTGATAGTGAGTTCACCCACATAATCGTAGTAGTACTTAAAGATTGGGTGTATACTATTACCAGTATCCATATCTCCCTCTCCACCGAATATAAAACTCTGCCATGCTTCGAGTAAGTAACGATCTGCAAATGATGTATCACATATGAATGTCATTGTAAGTTCACCACCGTCATCGGTAACTGCACCAGTTGGGAGATTCCGTGTCATTCCATATTCAGACCAAGCTTGAGTTTCGATCTTTCTGCCAGGCAGAGAACAAGTCTCCACTCTAAGACCTTCCAGTTTGAAACCCAGTTTAGGACAATTGATGAGTACGGAGAACATATTTGCTCTTGCGCCAGTATCAAAATTATATTTTAGTTTATCTATACTTGCCATTAAAATTGTTTCCTACTGTCGGCATACACCGTGTTAACGTTAAAGTTCTTAAATTGTGCAGTTGGTAACATAGACACTACACTCCAGTGTGATGGGTCAACCAATCTAACTTGTCCTTTTATATGAGTGGTCAAATACCTCTTGATACAAGGTTTTGCATATCTCAATCCTGTAACCCTTTGAATCAATTCATAGGATAACCGAAATCTTGCTTCATCTTCCATGTCCTCATCTTCTACTATAGTGTACAACTCCTCTAACAATAACACTCTAAATTTTGGTGCAATGTAATGAAGGTTTATTCCATAGAACCCATTGTTAGTGAAATCAAATGGAATCACTAAGGGGAATCTATCATAGTACGGCATTACATCACCGTATTTTGCATCGTACATAAACATGTACATTCTACCAAGGATTGCACTAGGAACACTCTGTCCCTCTCTCAATATCTTACTAGGCCTTCTGAATTGACCTCTACTCATTTCTGAGACCGACTCTCTAAACCACTCTAGACTTTCCCCTCTAGTTGGTGCAGTGTCAGTATTAAGTATATTGGTGAATAGTCCCATACATTCTATTTATGGTTTTATGTCAGGTGGTCTTCAGTTAATATTCTAAAAGTTAACCCACGGTCTTTACAGTAATCCTCTGCAGCTTTGAACTTTGCTTGGTTGACTGCATAGGTACTGATCTCGGTGAGATATCTTCTAGTCTTTCTCTGTTGTGGTTTGGGGGGTAGGGTTTGTCGTTTCGGTTTCACCTCTATGATCTCACGGACGACCTTACCGTTGGTCTGTTGCATCTTGATATAGAAGTCGGGGAAGTATCTATGCACCCTCTTATCTACAGGAGATATATAAGGTATGACTATTTCTTCAGAGTTCCATTCAATGATGGCACTGTTATTGTCACAGTAACGCATGAAAGTTCTCTCCCATAAAGACCTATAGAATATCTTTGTGGGGTCACCTTTGTACTTTTTATAGTTCTTTGGTTTGAACTTACCTTTGTATGACATAAATAGAAGTGAACATAATTAATTACTACTATTTATAGAGATTCTAAATGGCCTCACTCAACAAAATACTTAATAAGATAAACAAAGCAAAGTCTGCGATCAACTCGTTTAAGGGCATCTCCAGTAAGTTGAAGAGTTTGAACTTCACGTCTGCATTAGATAAACTTGGGGAACAGGCAGAGGAATCAAAGAGAGTTTTAGAACAGAGACGAAGTTCTCTTGAGAAGGGACTTGAAGCTGCAAACGGTTCTCTAGCCTTGGCCAAGCAAACACCCAATGGCCAAGCAATAGAATATATATATCCTCTGAACGATATTTTGGACAATTACATAGTGTTCACTGTTAAAGCACGGACACAACTCAGCAGTCAATCCGATGCAGCAAAGTTTTTTGCCGCGGGTGATATTGACATAATGTTATATGTTCCCGATGGAATTACCTCATCAATGAGTGTTGATTATGAAAATAAAGGTAAGAGTGCATTAGGTGTTATTTCAAACGCTGTTATGGAGAATACAGGGGATACTCTTGATAAAATAGGTGCTGGCCTTGAAGCTAGCATGGAAGTTGGTAGTAAAGTACTGCGACAGGGATTGTCGGCATTGACTGGAGACGAATTAAATAGAAAAAGAGGTCTTGCAGTTAACCCCATGAAAGAACAATATTTAAACGGTGTTAGTTATAGGTCATTTGAATTCATGTATGAATTCTGGCCCAAATCTAAAGATGAAGCAGATATGGTCAATAAAATAATATATACTTTCCGAAGTGCTATGTTACCCGACACATCAAATCTTAGCGATACCAAAGGTGGTGTAGAGAACTACTTTAACTATCCAAACAAATTCACAGCAGAGTTTAGTGGCCCGATTGCAGACACACTAGATGGTTACCTAGAAATGGTTTGCACTAAGTGTGACGTAGATCACTTCAATGGCCAGAAGTTTGCAGTGTTTGAGGGTGGTCAACCAATCAGTACAAAGATGACAATTGGATTTACAGAGATGGAGATTATGTCACAACAAAATTATCATGAAATATCTGCATTTAGAAAGGCTGAAAAGGCTCATGGAGATGAGATTAGAAGACAACTTGCAATATCTGTACCCAATGCATTAGGTATAGACAATGGAGACGGATAATGGCTAACGAACTATTTTCAAACTTCCCCGAGATACAGTACACACTTAACACTGGTAAAGTCATTACCATTAAAGACTTCTTCAGAAAGTCTACCATAGAAAAGAGTGCAGTAAACAGTATAGTTGAGTACACTTACTATGAACTATCAGAAGGGGATAGACCCGATGTGGTTGCATCAAAACTGTATGGAGATGGTGATCTCCATTGGACATTCTTCCTAGTCAATGAGTTAGAAAACTATTATGACTGGCATATGGATTCCCAAATATTTGAAAAATATCTAGAGGCAAAATTCAAAGGACAGACTTTGTTTTCATCGAACACACAAGGTATTATTACGAAGAAGAATTTCAAAAGTGGTTTGGATGATTCAGACGGTAAGTTTACATATATTGAAGACGTATCAATAACTTCGAGTACTAAGTTTCTTGTTGGAGAAGAGATTACAGATTCCGCTGGTGTTAAACTGGGACAGGTCATTAATGTCAATCCGACACAAAAATCAATAACAGTTGAAGGCAGTAAGTTTGCAATCGGTGATGTTGTGACAGGGTCTAACAGTGGTCAGTCTTTCACAGTTGACACAGTAGCAGATCACAGAGATACAACATCTTATTATGAGAATGCAGATAAGGTCAAGAGAAATCATGGTGGTACAGGGTGGTCTGAAATTTCACACTACACTGAAGAGTGGAACCTCAATGAAGCAAAACGAAGAATTAAAATCATTAGACCCGAGAAGATTAAAAGGGTGGTATCGGAATTTGAACGTGTGATGTCAAATGGCTGAAGATAAACAACAAGGTGGTATAAACATAGAGTCCATCACTATTGTAAATCAATATGGTGATGTGGTTGATCTTGCGTTGGTCTCTCCAAATGTCAGACTCTACGAATCGATCTATAACAAGTTTGTTACTGGAGAGATTGCCGTTGTTGACGGTCTTAACATTTTAAAGAACTTTAGATTCACTGGACAAGAGTCAATTCGAATCTCATTTTCACAACAAGAAGGCCTTGGAGAAAAGGCAACAACTGCTGACTCGATTGATAAAACATTCAGAGTGTATAGTGTAACTGATCTGCAGAGAATTAAATCTAGTACACAAACATATATCATTAAAATTTGTGACCCAAGAATGTTTCGAGCAAGACGACACAGAATTAGTCAAACTCTTAGAGGGTCATATACTAATATGTTAGTGGGTATTGTTACCGATGAGAAACATGGTCTCAATGTTCCCAAATCAGATATCGATTTGTGGGAAGAAACCACTCCTGATAAAATTCAATTCATAGCACCCAATTGGACAATTGCAAAAATAATTGACCACTTTACATCACAAGCATCAATCGGTAAAGATACTCATACCAAAAATGGTATGTTCTTTTATCAAACACTAAACGGTGGATTTAGATTTGCGAGTATAGACACGATGTCTACACAAGAGTTTCCATTAGAGTTTTCGTATCTTCCGAGAAGTGCAGACAGTCAAACAGATGTTAATTTGAATGCTCCTCAGGGCCAGAACACTCAGATAATTCAATATAGTAAACCCCAACTGTTCGACACACTTCGAGGAACCGTTGGTGGTGCATATGCATCCTCATTGAAGTCATACGACCCTTTACGAAAACTGGAAGGTGATATTATCTTTGACCTTGAAGAGTCTCATGCAAAGGGAGAACACGTTTCAGGTCACCCAATGGTTATGACTGGTGAAAACGAGATAACCTTTCGAGCCAATACGATGACCGACCCAAATGAATCCCCATCATTCGATGAGGTGGATATAGACCTTCCTATTAATGAGGCATACGAGAGTGTAGTGTTGTACACAAACACCCCCAACCACGACTTCGATAATTCAGATAGTGTCGGTGCTGTTGACACTTTCATAGGAGATGTGTTTAAAGATAATGCAAGTCTTGAAAGGCGTGCATTGATGGAGAACTTACAACAACATCGTATCTTGGTAACCATTCCTGTAAGAACTGATTTGTCAGTAGGAACAATAATCAAGCTTGGACTTCCTCAACCTGAATCACAACATGATAACTCAGACACTTCAGACATACTAAATGATGACAGGTATTTGATTGTGGAACATTGTGTTGATATCAACCCATTAACTAAAAGAGGTGTATCGACTATAGAGTGTGTTAAACAAAGTTACACCAAAAAGGTTAGAGATCATAGGCCTGCATCTCTAGACCAAGGTACAACAACATGATGAAAACATTTTATGGTATAGTTGAGGATAGACAAGACCCACTTAAAGTAGGTAGGGTTCGTGTTCGTGTCCATGGAATACACAGCGACGACAAACAAAATATTGCTACACCCGACCTTCCATGGGCCCAAGTGTTACTACCGACTACCTCTGCAGGGTTATCAGGTTTTGGAACACAACACGGACTTGTGGAAGGGTCTACGGTATTTGGATTCTTCAGGGATGGAGACCTATGTCAACAACCAGTTATTATGGGAACAACTGCTGGTATTCCTCAATCAGGATACAGAGAAACGGTTACAAAAGATCAGTTAACTAGAGATGTGGATAAGGGGTTCAATGACCCAAGAAGATTGACATCTAGTGAATATGATGGAACACCCGATGGGCCCAACCCATCACAGGCACCTAGTAGAGGATTCGGTCTAACGACTGCACTAGACACTGCACCTAAGATTTATGAATCTAGAGACATTAGTTATATCGGTAAGGGGTCTTCTATTACAGAACCCACACTTACTGAAAAAGACTTACCCTATTATCCTTTATACACGGACAAGTCAGATTTATCTGCACTTGCTGGAACTACTGATGATGAGGGACTTCACGCAGGAAGAGATATTATTAAAGACCTTCTTCCTAGTAAAAAGGAAATAAAATCTCCTGCTAAACCAGTCTACCCATACAACAAAGTTATACAGTCAGAGTCAGGTCATGTTATAGAGATGGATGATACACTA
>Ga0209090_10000708_pt1 | contig 21018 bp, 36 predicted proteins | sample ArcticOcean_MG_C_9_FD_187432 | JGI IMG/M metagenome (GOLD analysis project Ga0209090, IMG submission 187432) | Marine microbial communities from western Arctic Ocean - ArcticOcean_MG_CB2_152 (SPAdes) (version 2) | ecosystem: Environmental > Aquatic > Marine > Oceanic | place: Arctic Ocean... | reverse complement strand
TGTGACATTCCGCAGCGAGTTTAGAGCAATGGATAGTTGGCAGAAGGGTACACCTAAACGTGTAAACAACTTGACTAATCATACAAAGAAATATAATAAGATTGGCAAGTGTGGTGTGGGTCATGCAATGGCAGCAATCAATTGGAATCGTTTGAAGCAGATAAACGATGATGCATATAGTATGGATATCACAGATGGTATGAAAACTATTGTATGTAAGTTGAAGAAAAACCCAATGGGTATGACTAGTATTGGTTATCCGACTGATGCAAAGCGTATTCCTGATTGGTTTAAAGAACTACCATTTGACGACGGCTTAATGGAAGAAACTATCATCACAAAAAAGATTGAAAATCTAATCGGTGTTTTGAAATGGGACTTACAATCAGCAGCAGCGAATAATACATTCTCTGATTTATTTGATTTTTAATTATGAAATTAATTGCATTTATTTCCCGAAAGGGGTTGACAAATGTAAGGATCCTTGCTATAATAGTTAAGTAAGTTAATAAAGCAAAGAGAGAAAGATTATGAAGACTGAAATGAATAACTTGTTAGAAGCAATCAAAGCAGATTATGTTTTTGCAACTGGGACAACCGAACTTGATAAGAGCATGTCTAAACGATTCAATGATAGTTTATCTTATAAATCTGGTAAGAAGTATATCAAGGTACTTCATGATCGTTCTGTTTGGGGTTTTATTGTCAATGTTGATGATGATGTTAGATTCAAGAAAGGCGATATCTTAAAAGCAGCAGGTTGGTCAGCACCAGCGCGTAACCAAGCACGCGGCAATATCATTGATGGTGGTTACTCTGTTCTATGGACTGGTCCTCGTTATTTAAAATAAATTAAATTAAATGTTAATAACAGTTGACAACTACTCAGATATTTGTTATAATTATTAAGTAAATTAAATTAAGTAAATCCTAAAAGGAATATTATATGTCTGTCACACAAACTCGTACTATCAAGATGTCAGAAGCAAATCAGATTCTACCTATCTCGTTTCGTCAAAAGCGCCCAGTGTTCCTATGGGGACCTCCTGGTATTGGCAAATCAGAACTAGTTAAATCTATTGGTGATTCTGGTGTACTTGGTACTACTAAAGTAATCGATATGCGATTAGCATTGTTTGAGCCTACTGATCTTCGCGGTTATCCTGTACCAAATGTTGAGACAGGAACTATGCAATGGCTACCACCATCTGATTTACCTACTAAAGAAATGTCAGAGCAATATGAGACAATCATCTTATTCCTTGACGAACTCAACTCAGCAGCACCTAGTGTGCAAGCAGCAGCATATCAGTTGATTCTTGATCGTAAGATTGGTCAGTATGTATTACCAGATAACGTTGTTGTAATGGCTGCAGGCAACCGGGAGTCGGACAAGGGTGTATCGTATCGTATGCCTAAGCCTCTTGAAAACCGCTTCGTTCACTTTGAATTGCGTGTAGACTTTGATGATTGGTTAAACTGGGCATTAGATAACAAGATTAATTCTGATGTTGTTGGTTTCTTAAACTTTGCAAAGAATGATTTGTATCAGTTTGATCCCAAATCATCTTCACGTGGTTTTGCTACACCTCGTTCATGGACTTATGTAGGTGAGTATCTAGATGGTGAAGCAGGTACATTATCAGAAGGTTTACAGACTGATATCGTAGCAGGTTGTGTTGGTGAAGGCACTGCGATTAAGTTTATGGCACATCGTAAGATTGCGGGTGATCTACCTAATCCGTCTGATGTATTAGATGGTAAGGTTTCTACTCTAGAAACTAAAGAGATTTCAGCAATGTACGCACTTGCTACTAGCATGTGTTATGAGTTGAAGGATCGTTCTGAAAAGTGCAAAGAGTCGAAAGATTCAACTATCTTTGATGAATCATTCAGCAACTTCATTAGTTACATGATGGATAACTTTGAAACTGAAATGGTTATCATGGCATCACGTATCGCAATGAAGAACTATGGTCTTGTACCACAGCAATCTAAGATTGCACGTTTTCAGGACTTCTTCGACAAGTATGGTCGCTTAGTACTTGATGCGTAAGTGCTAAGATAAGCAATAGATAAAAGAGGCTCAATGAGTCTCTTTTTCGTAGGTATAAATTATGTTAACCGATAAACAGAAAGAAACAAGCGAAGTTGATTTTTCTCAATATAATGCGACTGAACGTAAGAACATTCGTTTATATGGAAAAGCACATAAAGATTGGACACTTAGACAATGCATTGACCATAAACATAGTTGGTTTGCTAGAGGATTAGATGTTAGAATCACCTCCACTAATACAGAAGAAATGCAGAAATGGTGCAAAAATAATATCTATCTACAATCATGGAATGTCATTAATCTATTAGAGGGAGAAAAGAATGAGCATCAGTTTTTGTTTGAAAACCAAAATGATGCATTCATATTTAAATTATTATTTTAGGAGTATATTATGACAACACATGCAATGATAGATATTGAAACACTAGGCACTAATACAGATGCAGTGGTACTTACTATCGGTGGGGTTAAATTTGATCCTAATGACGAGTCACGTGGTACTTGGGATGAATTCTATTACAGTTTAGATATTGCAGAACAGTTAGATACTCGTAGTACTACTGACGAAACTATTGCATGGTGGGCTAAAACAAATGGAGCAATGTTACTTGAAGAACTTGACAATCCTGATCGTACCCCAGTAATCGATGTATTAAAAGCATTAAATAGATGGCAAGTAGGCACAGGTCATATCTGGGCACAAGGTCCTCAGTTTGATTTCGGTATTCTTGAAAACATGTATCGTGAGTATGATCATCATATTCCGTGGTCTGGTTTTTGGAGAATTAGAGATAGTCGCACATTGCTAGGACTTATGGAAATTGATCCTCGCAAAGCAATTACATTTGAAGCGCATAATGCAATGGAAGATTGTAAAGTACAAGCATTGTGTGTACAACGCACATTGAAGCATTTTGGTGTGACTCATTCATGATGCTACGTTTTGTAAAATCCATATATAAAAAATGGGTTGATAAACGATATCTAAAGAAGCATAATTGTGAATCGTGGGAACAATATAATCATATTTACGACCCATATATAGATCATGATGCTAAAAACGTTAGAGATTATTTTTTCGGTTATAGTAGTATTGTTCATGTGAGATGGGCTGTTGTCAGTAATCTTCCATCATGGCATGAATTTCATGCCCAACCACCATATGAATTGACTAAATGGTGCAAAGAGAATTGTGCAGATGATTTCAGACTTGATCAAATACGTGGCTCATTTGTAAATTCTAAATTTGTGTTAGCGACTGTATCAATAGATTCAGATAATATTTTCCGAGTTCCAGTAGAAGTCTTCTTGGCATTCAAGTCAGAAAAAGATGCTTTATTATTTAAGTTATATTGGATATGATAAGTAACATCTATGCGAGATCAACATATGTGACTACAAAAGCGCGTGCGGTTCTCACCTCCCAAGTTGGTGTTATATTGCGCTTTGCATAGATGCCTGATTTTCTTAGAAACATGTTCTTTAATCATCACTTGTATTTAGTAATATAAAAATTATGATATTATTCACTATAAGTTTTGTGAATAGCAAGTATAAACAACATAACTACCTATTATGTAATACTTTAGTATAAATAATCGTGTTAGTATGCTATACTGTATACTGATTATTAAATCATACTGGAGGACATACAATGTCATTATTAAAAAAGATGCGAACAAAATTCGCAACACGTTCAACTTCCAAGACTAAAAGAGAATTGAAAGTATGGGCGCAAACTGAGTACAGTAAAGATTGGCAGATGGTATATAACCATATGCTAGAGAATGATGGTAGAGTACCATCTTTAAAGGAATTATCATAATGAGTCGAATTCGACGAGTATTAAAGAAGTTAAATAATAAATTACGTACACCAACAAAATCAACCTTTGATCACAAAGGTTATAAGCAACTAAGCAAATTAAGCGACTACGAATTGCGCGACATAGGTATTTCCCGTGGCGACATTGATCATGTTTGTAGTGGTGGAACAGTGCGCAGAGGAGAAAACTAATGCAGGATACATTTTTGTTAGCAGGATTAATGCGGTGGAAAACATCACAACAAGCAAATTGTCGTTCATATGCAGGCTTTTTAACACTAGAGGGCGTGTAATGAAAAATAATGGATGGAAACGTTTCATTAGAGCAATGGAATTCAGAGCATATGTTATTGCGGAAAGAGAAAAACGTGCAATGGGACCCGATTATGAAAAAGTGCTAGATAATTGGAAATCACGATTGTTGCGTAAACCAGAAAATATTAACACTAGTATAGGTGTTGATATGGAACAGTTAAAAAAAGGGGTGCTATGAGCGCCCTTTTTGTTGTCTAAAATTAAGTGTATTCAATATCCACATCAGTAAAATATCCTTCTATTATATTCTGCACGATAATAGGATTACAATGAACATACTCTCTATTCACCTTGAACGATTCTCTCAATAAATCTAGTATCTTTCGCTCATGTCTAATGTCAGGGATCTCATATATCTTCTTGAAGTAACAATCTGGCGCAGCAGTTCTATATGCTTTTATGCGTTGCTCTGGATCTTTGGTGATACCTAACTTACAGTAGTCGGGTTTGTGTGGGTCAATCAAAATATAATATTTCAATATAATTTATCTCCTATAATTATATAGGTATTTATTCACAATAATTTATGTAGTTGAAATTACTACATAAATACCTTGACAGAACATATAAACATAGTATATAATAGTATCAATGTTATAAAACTTATTGGAGATGGACATGATTAACGCAGACGTAGTAACAAGTATTATCCAAGATGAGATTAATAAAAGTACTGATAGTGGTGTAACAGAAGTTTTATCTTCTATAAAATCACGTATCGTGGACTTAGAAGAGAATGACTTGAATAACATGTTCGAGGATTACATGCAACGAGAAATTGAAGTAGCAGATGCAACTCGTCGTGACAATATGACAGTAGAAGCAAAACTATTAAGTGAACTTTTTTAAGTAGGTGAACTATACATTAGAAATTGAAAGTTATGTCAAATAGTGCAATTTGCACATTTGTATCAACACAAGATGGTATTGTAGTTGTACATCATAGAGAATGGTCTGGCTATATATATGACGATGAGTGTATATGGCATAATGATATTGGACCGGCTGTTGTATGGCCTGACGGTCATGCTGCATGGTGGTTTGATGGAAAAGAGTTCAACTTCAATGATTGGGTTGAAATAGTTGATCTACAAGATGAAGAAGTATTTTTACTAAAGATGACATATTTATAATGAATATTAGCGAAGGCTGGATAAGTCTACAAGAAATGGAATTTGTAAAAAATCTAATGACTGTAGAACATGGTAATATTTTAGAAGTAGGTGCTGCAAACGGAAGACTATTTACTTATTTGTATAGTTCTTTTCCAACTTGGAAATATGTAGCAGTAGATCCGTGGGAACAAGAACAAGTAAGATTACAAGTTGATTGGGATAAAGGATATTTTGAGCCTAACAACTTAAAAGAAGTAATTACTATAGATATGTTTAAATCAAATTGTCCATATGCAGAAACACACGAAATGTATTTTGACAATTTTAAATCAGATTACAAATACGACATAATAAGTATGGGGTTAGTAAGTAAACATATGGATTGGAAAAGTGTTTATAAAAAAGCATTTTCAATGTTACAACCTAATGGGGTTATCATTGGAAGAAATTTAACACATAAAAGATATGGCGCAATGATCAAGGAAGCAATACATGAATATAATATTATTGATACTTGTTCTGGATCATTCGTAATAGGAAAATAGTATGGAGTACACTGATATAACATTTGAAATGTTAGGTACACGTAGACAACGTCCTATGTACCTTAGTAAGTTTCCTAAGTTTAGACAAAGTATGAGTATGAAAGATTATCCAAAAGATGCACATGCATACACAACTTATTTTTTAGAAGAGATAGATACTTGGATTAATTCACATAAACATGTAAAATACACAGGCTTAGAGACCTTTACAAGCAGAGATGCTATACTTGGCACTACACATCAGTTAGATGAATTACATCACATGCATGGTGCAAATATAGCGACATACCAAGGGGAATATAAATATCATAGACGATTGACAGATTTCGATGTTAAACAGATCACACACTATACCGACTTAACACAGGGTGATGTATTCATTGTAAGTTATCCTAGTTGTATCACCACAGGGTATCATGAAAACTTTGATTTATTATTAGACCATTGCGATGAACATAACATACCCGTACATATTGATGGTGCGTGGTTTGGTCAATGCAGAAACTTTGATTTTGATGTTACTCATCCAGCAGTAAAAAGTGTTAGTGTAAGTTTATCAAAAGCATTGGGCATGGGTAGTCAGCGTATAGGTATTAGATATACTAAAGAGAAAACTGTTGGTCCAATAAGTATTATGAATGACTTTGCATATGCAAATGTTAGTGATATGTGGTTAGGTGTAGAAGCAATGAAGCACTTTGGTCCAGACTACTGGTGGTCTAACTATAGTGACTTATATAGTAAAGTTTGTAAAGACTTTAAATTAGGTGAGTCAAATAGCATTCATGTAGGCTGGTTAGACTCAGGTGAACATGGAATTAATCAATTTGGTGTGCGTACACCATTGCGATTCTTAATAGAAGGTTTTTTTGATGAACGCGGAACTGACAAAGGCCTAAACAAAATTGAAAGAGAAGAACGAGTATGATATTAGATCATCAAGACGGAACAACTGTTGGAATGAAACTCAGCGGAGGTGCTGATAGCAGTATTATATACTATGCATTTTGTGAAAAGTATAAAAATAATGATAGTGTAAATATAGTAGTCATTACCTTAGACACTGATCTGAAATTCCATTATGTAGCAAATGCTACCCGTATAATAGAAAAAGTTGCTGAATTAACAGGTAAACGTCCACTAAAGCATTTTACTAATCGCATACCGCATGGATGGAGAGAGTATACCGCTGGACAAGAAGACCTAGTGAAACAAGCTCAAAGTGAGTTTGGTGACATGAAGTTTTATAGTGGAATGACTACAAATCCTAATATTGATGACATGAAAGAATATTTTCTAAAAAACGATTTTGGATTAAATTATACAACAGTATTAGATACCATTGCAAGTCGCGATGTTGAAAGAGATGAACTACATGGTTTAAATCGTGGATACAGACCATTTGGCAACAGTGATAAAAGAGCAGTATCACACGCCTACAACGACTTAAATGCATTAGACATAATTTATACTCATACGAACAGTTGTGAGTCCGTGACAATGGTGGGCGATGATGGTATCCCCATACACTGCGGTCATTGTTGGAATTGCTTAGAACGCTGGTATGCATTTGGTAGGATCTTATAATGAAAAGGAGAATAATTTAAATGCCAAAATGCTTAGCTTTTAAACATGCAGCATGTATAGGATTAACAGGACATGTACGACCATGTTGTGCATGGAGAGGTGATGGTGCAACTGGTCTTACCATTACTGACGATTGGCAATCTGTGCACAACAAATACTATGAGGAATCATTACATGATTGGTTGCCAGAATGTAAGGAGTGTCAGCAAGACGAAGAATCAAACGGTAAAAGTTATCGAATGACTATGAATAGAAACTTAAAAGATAGTACTGGTATTGAACTCTGGGACTTGAAGATTAATAATACATGCAACCTCACATGTGTATCTTGCAGTAGTTATAGTTCAAGTTCATGGTCGATAATCACTGGCAGAAAAGAATACCAAATAGGATGGCACAAAGAGATTGAGCAAATATATGCACAATTACGTAGTGCAAAAATTATTAAATTCACAGGTGGTGAGCCATTTATGATACCACAAGTAAAGAAAATAATTAAATATCTAATAGATACAGATGTTTCATCTACGATTGAATTACAATTCATTACTAATGGAACAATCGATATTAAATCATATTATACTTTATTTGAATGCTTTAAAAAAATTGATGTAATAGCAAGTATAGATGCTATAGGTGAGCGTTTTGAATACCTTAGACGCGGTGCTATCTGGGAGCAAGTAAGTAATAATATTATTGACATACATAAAAATTCACCAGATAATACGATTGTATCTATTACTTGCTTACCAAGTGCACTAAATATTAATAACATTCATGAAGTCGAAGACTGGGCAACAAGTTATGATATTAGATTTCATAGGGCGAGTGATCTGATTACACCAACATATATGACTCCGAGTGCATTGGATGATCAAGATAATAAACAACAATTAATTGATCATGTAATGATTTTAGATGATATAGATGGAAAAGACCATACTAAATGGATAAACACTAATGAAAATTTTAAGGATATAGAATGAGTTGTACATTTTGTCCACTTCCGTGGAATAGCATTAACTTACGCAACAATGGAGATTTACGAATTTGTTGTAATACAAACAGTTATAGTCCACAACGTGGAATTATGAAAAAAGAAGATGGCACACCTTATAATGCAGGCAAAGACGATTGGAATGAAGCACGTAATGCTGCACTTGTAAAAGAAGTACGTGTTAGTATGATGAATGGGGAATGGCATCCAGAGTGTACTCGTTGCAAAAAAGAAGAAGAAAGTGACATGCATAGTCGTCGTCAATATGAAATAGATAACTGGGGTGAATATTATGGTGATATAACCATTGAAAAAATGATATCTATTACTGAAGAAGATGGTACACTTGATACAAGTAAGCAAGACATTGAGTATCTGGATATCCGTTACGGAAACTTTTGTAACTTAAAATGTCGAATGTGCGGTCCAACTGACAGTCACAAATGGTATGATGACTTTGTGAAAATTTCAGGTAGAACACACTACAAAGATACACATGAAACAATTCAATTAACTAAAAATTCTAAAGGTAAATGGCATACTGATCAATATGATTGGTTTCAGGATAATAACATTTACTGGGATAACTTTGAAAAGTATGCAACTGATGCTAAAAAACTTTATATTGTTGGTGGTGAGCCTTTAATTATTGACGAACATCAAGAAAGTCTTGAACGATTAGTTGCTAGTGGCAAAGCGGGAAAAATACGATTAGAGTATAATACAAATTTAACTATGGTGCCTGATAGGCTAGTACACTTGTGGGAACAGTTTAAACAAATAAATATGGGTGTTAGTATAGATGGTATAGACGATGTGTTTAACTATCAACGTACTCCTGCAAAGTTTGATGCAGTGTATAAGAATATGATGACATTACAAAGCAATGAACGCATTACGCTTAAAGCATGGTTTGCTTATACTGTCACACCTATGAACGTATTCCATACAGCAGACTTTATGAAGTGGAAACTTACCGAAAGTGGATTAGACAAGTTTAATGCATTAGACACATATCGTCCTGTAATTTCACACCACATGTGTCATAGTCCAAAATACTACAACGTAAAAGTTTTACCTCAGTATCTTAAAGATCAAGTTGCTGAACATTATCAGGAACATAAAGATTGGATACTAACCACAGACTTTAGTGACAAAGTTAAAGACAAATTTATTAAAATATTAACCGGCATTGAAAAATTTATGATGAGTGAAGACTATAGTGAAGAATGGTTGGATAAGTTTATAGATGAAACTACAAAATTAGATGAAGTTAGAAATCAAAATATATTAGATATAGTTCCGCAGTATGCGAAATTGTTTAATGAACATAACAAGTGAGACAATATCTATGGTAAATAGAGATGATTGATCTAAATAATACTATAACAAATGCGACACAGAGTGCGCAATTATTAACATACTATAAGGAGAATACAGATGAACAAATATATTAAGAACGCAGTGATTTTATTATCAAAAGTGGCAATAGTGTCAATGACTTTATTTTTAACAGCATCGCCAATTATGGCGAAAGAAGTAAAAATGGAAATATATAATTTTCCGATTACAAGAGTTATCGATGGTGACACAGTCGCATTTCAAGCAAATTTTCTACCATCGCCGTTGAAGCAAGAACTAAGCATTCGTGTGTATGGCGTAGACACGCCTGAGAAGAGTTGGAGAGCCGAATGTCCTAAAGAAGCAGCATGGGGTGAAGAAGCGTCACAGTTCACTACAGATCGTTTAAACGAAGCATCTGTCATACAAGTAGCCATTTATAAATGGGACAAGTTTGGTGGTCGAGTACTTGGTGATATCATTCTAGATGGTAGAAGTTTAAGACACATGCTTATAGCAGAAGGCTTTGCTAGAGAATATTATGGTGATAAGAAAATTTCTTGGTGCATCTAATACATGAGCGAAGATTTAAAATACAGTACATACGATTTTACTAAAATACCATTTGATAATTTAGTAAGAGTGGGACAACGTACCATGCTACATCGTGATTTATTCACGGTGAGCTGGTTGTTGGGTCGCTATTGTAATTACAGATGTAGTTACTGCTGGCCTTATGCTCGCAGTGATAAGAAAGACTTTAGACCTACTGAATTATGTCTACTTACGATTGACGAGATTAAGCGTCAAGCACGAGAAAATGGGTTTAATAGTTTCCACTTTAGTTTAAGTGGCGGTGAACCAACATTCCATCCGGGTTATCTGGACATAATGAAGCATCTATCAGACGATGTAAACAACACAAATTATACATCAGTTCATATGACAACTAATATGTCACGTCCTATGAAATGGTTTGAGACTTACGTTAAGTACGTATCGAAATTTCATCGTGCAAGTATTACCGCAAGTTTGCATACAGAGCATTTAGACACCAGAGAAAAGATGCAAGTCTTTGCCGACAAGTTAGTATTCTGTCAAGAACATGATGTACAAGTAACTATTAATCAAGTGATGGTTCCAGAATGGTTTGATAGAGACTGGGATAATGCATTATTTTTTCATAATCAGGGAATCAACTGCACATTAAAACCGATGTCAGATCCTACTGCTAGTAAGATAGTAGATGGTTATACACCCGAAATGCTTAAAGCATTGCACAATGGTATGCCTCAACGTGGTTATACAGAAGATAAAGCAAAAAAGTCTATGTTAGTCACACGTCCTACGCCTAACTTTAAGAGAGATGGTGATCCATTGTATTGGAAAGAGAATGCATCTGTGCCTCAACATTTTCAAGTTGAGTTCATTGATAAAGATAACAAGCATTGGTTCATGGATCAGGCTGAAAGATTTAACGCATTTGGTTTTAATAAATTTAAGGGTTGGGAATGTTCATCGGGTCATCGTAGTATTATAATTAGAGAGCCTGATGGGAGTGTAAAGCGTAGTTATAGTTGTGCAGATCAGCCGTTAGGAAATATAGAAACTGGGTTCAAACTGTTTGACGCACCTACTGTGTGTACAACAAATGCTTGCGTTAGTAGCGCAGATAGCAAGATACCAAAACGTGCGGCTGGGACTCAATTACCATTGTTTCCAGGCGACACTACTTTTAAAGAATAGTTATAATAACTAATGAATGCCCAATAATAAGTTGAGCATTCATTTTGTTACATTTCCGTGTGTTTTAACGCTGTTTTATACTGTGCAATCTATGCTAGTAGTAGCATTTCCCGCAATATCCTCTCACACAGCCTGTGAGGACCTGAGCGATGTACGACTTGATGTTGTCGTACATATGTCTTCATTTATTCATCAAAATACTTTGATGGTGGGTCCAATTTGAATTCAGCACCATTGTTGCAAGTAACTAAATCCATATAATCATCGTTATTAACTTCTCTATTGATCGTCATGAAATCAACACCATCGTTGACAACGCATAAACCAACTGCCATTTCGTAATCTGGTAGTGTAGTTCTAACTTTTGCGCTCTCAACGCCAAATACGAATCCTAGACCAACTAGGAACATTAACCCAATAATATTTTGTATCATTTTACTTCTCCTTAAAAATAATGACGGCGAGTAGTATCGCAGTTATCAAATGTGAATTCATTATCTTCAAGAATCCGAATGCCCGGAAGATCATTTTCTACTTCGTCCACACCAAGATAACGAAAGCCTTTGTAATTACCAGTAGAAGACAATGCTGCTTCTATCATAGATGTTACACCTTCACGTTGCTCAGGACATGTATATCGTCCAGTGTACGATAATTCTTTGTTAGCAATAGTACGTAGTACTTCAACACTAATAGTTTTGCGTGACATAGTATTTACTCTCTTTAATTAACTTATACGATAATTATAACACAAGGAGCCTTGCTTGTCAATCTTTATTATACAATTTTTATGGTATCTACGATAAATAAAGTTAGTAAACAATGATGTTTACCACAGTAAACCAACATATTAATGGAGAACTATAATGTATCATACAGAATCAATGATTGCAATGATGGAAGACATGCAGCGTCAAGCATCAGAAATGGAAAGAAATGTCAAAGACATGATGGAAATGGAAGGAAGGGCTTGGGGTATCGAACTTGATAAAAGAAAAAATGCACGTGAACTAATGCATATGTTAACAGAGCATCAAGCAACAGGTGAGCCAATGGCAATGACTTGGGCTTATGTAGAAGATGCAGCAGATGCGGATCACGCACCTACTGAATGGGAAAACTCAATGCACTCACCATACGCAGGCGCAACTGGCGAAATGCTAACTGAATCTGACTTATGGCATGATGATCATCAAGAGTAATAAGTAATTTATAAAAAGGTGTCATTGACACCTTTCTATTCAATCTTCTAGGTAATTTCTACACCACTACAAGCGAGATTTACCATACCATCAAAAAATACATCACCATTACGAAAACCAACGGGTACTGTAGGCACTCCGTCATTCTCAATAAAAGATGCTACTAACCTTCGGTTTGCAACCATGTCCGCAATGTCATTTACTAATGAGTGACCATCTGATTGAAGGTTTTGGAACATTTCAATGTTCATTGTGTAATGCGCAATCATGCGCTCAAGTACTGCAATTTCATATTTAATCATAATAATCTCTTCGTTTCAATTTATAAAACTATTGTAACATAAGGCACCTTACGTGTCAACACTTATCTCCTCATTCGTGCGATTTCTATTGCCATTTGTTTGTTATCTTCAAAGATGGGAACCATATTACTTTTATGCATTGTTGCAATTCCAAGTAGTTTTTGCTCACCAGTATACGCAGGCGATTCTTTTTTAGATGCTACACCAATACCAGTTCCCTTACTAGGGTATTGCTTTGTATCACGTTGAAACACAGCCGATGGAACAAGTTCTTTGAACTTCTTCTTTTCTGGCTTGTAGTTACCTCGTACATACAAATCATATTCTGCTAACGACATCATTTGATCATGTGCACCACTTTGCTTCATACGCTTATTATGATCACGATGTTGTTTTTCAAATATAGATTGTTGCACCTTAGTACGATTAGTTTGCTTACGCTTCTTATAAGACGTAGTTGTTAGTCCTGGACCTACTAGTGACATTGTCATGTTTCCTTTATACCGAGTCATGTTTGAGATTAACGTATGCTATTTATTTACCACGGCTTATACCATTTCTTCTTCTTACCGGGCGGAGTAGGTTTAAATGGTGAAATAATTGCATTACCAATATCTTTAATTGGTGCTACGATGGGCGCGACTACAGGCGTGACTACATTGTCTACTAACTTTTCAACTGGTGCGACTACATTGTCTACCACTGTGCCAACTGCGTCTTCGCCAATATCATATACAGGATCAACATCAACAGTTACAGTACCACCAGTTTTAAGACCAGCAATGAGAGCAATGTTTACATCACCACCAACTGTAATAGGCTTGCTGTCTTTGTTCCAATCAGGAACTTGATAACCACCCCCAATCTTTACGCCTACTTGTGTGCCAACGCTTAACGAAGTGTCGTTAGTAACTGCGAGTCCCAGTGCTTCGTTTGTATAGTAAGACTTGTCGCCAACACCCGCCTTTGCTCCCGCGATTGCACCGCCTTCAAACCAACAGCCGTCAGTTCCAACATTTGCTGTGCCACCAGCCCATGCATATACTTCTGCAAATGCATATAGTTCAGTACCAACTGCATGACCGCCATTCTTGTATTCTGCTTTCAATGCCACTTCTGCACGTAGTTTCGCTTCTGCTACTGCTTCAATATATAGATTTCCATCCCTATACCCAACACCATATTTCGCGCTTGCTTGTGCTTCTGCCTTTGCTAATGCTTCTCCAGTGAGGACACCACCATTCGGGTCCGTCCATTCACCTTTTGCATTTACATAGATACCAGCACCAGCGCGGTATTCTCCGTTCATACTTGTATCTGTATTAGATGTGCCACCTGTGGCATTTGCTGTTGCTTTTGCATCAGTTGTCATTTTACTCTCCCATTAATAATGTTTCATGTGGTTGACCCACATAATATTCTTCTAGTAATCGCATTGCACGATTGTATATTTCAGTGCCATGAATTTTTGTCATGTCACGCAACAATAATTCTTTTTCTTTCATATAGATTCGTGCAAATCCTTCACTTGCAGAACATATAGATTTTGAGTTAGAAATTAAGTCTGCTACTTTTACAAATTGAGCATCACGAGGTGCACGTGATAAATGTTCCCTGTCCATCGCTTTTCTGATTTCTCTATTACCATCACCTGGCTTAGATACATCAGTTAACCAATCTACCATTGTAGCGACTTCTACACCAAACATGGAAGATATAAAATCTACTGTAAGTGAAGTGTCTTCTATCACATCATGAAGTAACGCTGCTTGAATTTGTATATCATCACCGCCATAGAACTTAACGATTTCCGCTACTTCACGTGGATGAACAATATATGGTTCATCGCTGTATTTTCTAAGTTGTCCAACTGCTGCATGGGCAGTGTTTGCAACGGTGTCCGCTAATTTTTCTTTAAGCACAAGTAGTCTCCATGTTTTTCTCTGCTACTAGATATGTGTCTACGCGAGTAAATGTTTTTCGTTTTTCAGTCTGAACTAACCAGCCGTCACGAGTATATAGATAAACGTACTCACATTCACCTAGATAAGAACTGGAAAATTGATACATTGACTCAAATTCCTCAGGAGATACATCTGTTTCACCGCGATCACGACCATAGAAGACTGAACTTTTAAGATCAATCCCTAGTTGACTCATATGACCTGATTCAACTAACTGTGCTACACGATAGGCAGACTGCCATTCGGTAACTAGTGTTTCACCTACACCGCCATTAACGTAACCATCCCAATGACAGTATATTGCACGAACATTGCCGTTTGGAGTTAAGTAACCAATTGCGCTTCTAGTACTCATATTACACCTCTTCTTTCAATTGAGACATTAACTTTTTGATATTCTTTTGTATAGCATACTTTTTCATCTTAACTGATGATGTGTTGCCATGTAACGTTTTTAAATAACGCTCTTGTTGTTCAATTCGTATCATGATCTGTTCATTGTTCATCATAGTCTTGCTCTCTTTATTAACTTATATAACAATTATACTACAAGGATCCTTACTTGTCAAGTGTTTTGAGGAATTAATTTAGAAGTTTATTAAAATATTGTTCAAGCCATTTGTATACTTCTAACTGTCCTTCATGACCATAGTGAGGTGCATCGTCTACTCCTAATTGCATAAATTTAGTGTCACCGAATTCAGTTGCAACACTACCTACCCAATTTGATGGAACAGTAATTGATGTTTCATCCTTTGATCCTGGATGGTGATGTCGATTGTACCAATCAAACATTAATACATTATCTTGTCCGTATACTGCATTAACTAAATCAATTTCTTTTTGAGTGTTCCATCTTTGTTGATGGCTATCTAAGTACCAACTATAAAACGCTGTTAAATATTCGACAGGTAGTGCAGAAGACTGTGCAAACATTTCTAGTCGTCTGTGTTTATCGTGATCAGTAGTTAATAAAGAAGCCTTAACACATATACTTTCATTAGTTTCAAAGTGATCATCAAAATATGTATAATTGTCTATAGTTTTAAAATCTGAATATATAAAACGAGGTGTGTGAGAATCAGTTAATACTATGTTTGCTCTTCCTAAATGTGTCCACTGTACGATAACTTTATCAGGAGTACCTACATTATCTTCACACTGTCGTAATCGTAAATAAACACTATCGTTGGCTCCGCCAGGTTCACTTAAATCATAAACATGCCATTCTGGGAAGTGTTTCGCAATTAGTGCAGGATAACTTTCGTTAAAACAATAACCATCTGACCAGTGCGAATAACTACATCCTGCTATAAATAATTTCTTCATTAAAAACTAACTCATATCTTATTAAATCACTTAACAATTATACTATAAGTCGTATTATTTGTCAATAGTGTTTATATTTAATTACGATAAATATTATTATAATTGGAGAAATATATGTCAAACACTAAAGAAGTAGATTGGGCAGTAACAGAATTATGTTCACATTTATGTGATAAAGCATATTCTGATAAAGAAGGTATGATTACATACTTGAAAGAGAATAATATAAAATATTCTAGTGTAAAATTCTTTACGAATGATAGTGCACAAGGATATGGTATTGTTATGCCTGATTATGTTGTTATCGCATTACGCGGAACAGAACCAACGAAGGCTAAAGATATGTTAGCAGACATTAAAGCATGGCCTTCTGAAAGTGACACTGATGGTAAAGTTCACGCTGGATTTAAAGCAGAAATTGATAAGTTGTATCCTGCGTTAGTTAAATGGTTGAAGCCTAAAAGTAAGAAAAAACTTATTATAACTGGACATAGTTTAGGTGCAGCAATGGCAACTATACTTGCAAGTAGACTGAAACCAACGTCACCAGATTTGGTGTTGTATACATTCGGTTGTCCTAGAGTAGGTAATAGGGAATGGGGTGTTCAGTTTGACGATATAGAAGCGTATCGATTCGTGAATACGAATGATATTATACCACAAGTTCCGATGTTAGGATATTATCGTCATGTTGGTCAATTACAATATATATCATATGATTATAGAATCTTAACTGGTCTTAATTGGGGGAAGCGTTTTATTGACAAAGTGAAAGGTAAATTGAAAGCATGGAGTAAGTTTCAATTGTTTAATGGAGTTTATGATCACCTAAGTGCACATTACATTAAGAAAATTAAATTACGCAAATAAAAAAGCCCAGTTTAACTGGGCTATTGTTATCCTACGAATGCACGTTCTACTACGAATGTGCCTGGATCGCTCATGTTACCCTCAACAAATCCTTTTTTAAGTAAATGATTTTGTAAGTCTTGATTGAATGGAATAGACCCACAAATCATAACTCTATCAAATTCAGAATCAAGATAAGGCAACTGTAAAGTATCTTCTATCGAATGATCGAATAGTGCGGTGGTTACTCTTCCTTCATTCTCATATGCTTCGCGAGAAACAGTTGGATAATAATGAAATTTATTTTGTACTAATTCACCATACATTTCATGTTCGTTAAGACTCAACCACATATCTTTCCAAACCAAATCTTCTATCTTTCTAGTACCATGTACTAATATTACGTTATCGTAATTTTCATAAATTTCAATACTACGTGCTAAACTCATAAATGGTGCTATACCAGTTCCCGAACTAAGCATATATAGATTACGACCGGACATGACATTATCAGGTACTAATGTACCAACTGGTTTAGTACCTACTAGAATTTCTTCACCTACTTTAACATGTTGTAATTTACTGGTTAAAGGACCGTCTTGTACCTTGATACTATAGAATTCTAAGTAGTCAGCATGTGATGGAGAAGCAATACTGTATGCTCTTAATATAGGTTTATTTCTTTGAAGTTTTTCAGAGAAATGATCTAAGCCCATCATGACGAATTCACCATCTTTAAATCGGAATCCGGGATTACGTGTTGTCTTGAAATAGAATAATTCGTCTGTATAATGAATTACTTCTAACACAGTTTCATATGTAGTTGCCAATTAAGTGCCCTCATGGTTATCTTGTGAATTTTTAAATAACATTTATAACTGTTCCTTAACATAATTAAAGATGTGTTCGTTTGTTAGTGTGCCTATATGGCTACAATCGTATGCCCTATCTATCCGTTCAATCTCATTAAGTGCTGGAAAGAAGTGTGCATGGTCTTCTTGATTTAGAGTATACTCAATAGTGTTAATATCAAAACTATTTAATAAATTTAAAGTGTGCCTACGACACCATTTAGAGTGTGTTTCTATAGGGTTAATTTCACCTTGTATAAAATATTTGTCGAGGTTTTGGCATGGCATTATTCTCAGCATTTCAGGCATAATATCTGTGTAAGGATAATTTAGTCTCATAAATTTGGGCCATTGTATAACCACTGCTTTTGGTTTGTTTGATACATTATACAGTAGATTAGATATATTCATCATAATGTAATTTGGACTACCACCGCATGACGCTAAATTGTAAGTTTTTATATCTAAATTTGTTTCTATAAGACTAGACGCACGTTCATGTTCATGTAAGTATAGTCCATATGTATTACTACAACCAATATGGATAATGTATTCATCATCGTTGTCAAAGTCAAATTCATGTGTTCTATATCCCATGCTATTATGTTTAAATTCTATAGGATTTTGTAAAAGATTACGATATTTCCATACGTTACTCTGTGATTTTATATTCTTGCACCACATATTATGGTCGTCTGGATTTGGAAAGTTAATTGTTACTTCGCCTGCTTCAGGCAAATCAATTAAATCATATTGCATTTTATCATCTTTCTCCAATAATTACTGCTACTAAGTGCAATCTAGTCTCTATGCTGCTGTTTATAGCCGTATGATTTTTTAATGTATTAGTCAAGTACCATTTATTTTTTTCTAAAATTTTTATTTCATCTTCAATAATCATCATACATCCTTCTTGGGTTTTTAAAGGATAATGAACTCGTAAGGTAGAATCAGAGTGCCATGACAAACATGTCTTAGGTTTAGCATTCATTATTCGAACTCGACCTAAATGATATTTTTTATTTAAAGCATTATACACTTGTTCAAACAGTGTTCCTTTAAATGGACTTGCTAACATAGTAAAACTATCTTCTTCTAAAGTAATTTCTTTTACATTTAAATTGATTACATTTCCTGAACCATCAACATCAGCGTTATCCCAGTCATATATTAAACTTCCTCTTCCTAAATGAATGTCATCTGGTTTACTAGGGATAGTATTAATGCATAATTGATCATTTGAATAATCAAACCATTTAATAGTGTTGTTATCTAATAGTCGATTAAACTCAGTATACAAATCTAATATAGGTAAATCATTTAGTTCGATAAAATTAATTTGTTTGTACATAACTAATCTGGAACAACTGTTATATCTTTTACTCTATGAGGCTGTTGCAATATCCAGTCAATTACTTCAACACAATATTCTATACTCATTTTTTTATCTTCTACATTAGCAACTCTTGGACTATCGAAGTACCCAAATCTTACTATAGTTGTATTTACTCCTTGATAGAAAAGTTGATTGTTTGCGATGTCTAATGCCGCTTTTTGTATTTGATAAGGGTGTGGTTTACGTTTAGTTGTATCAGGACTGTTACTTCCAATATTAATTATTCGTTTACCTAGTTCGCTTGCTTGATATAATAATTCTACTTGTTTATATTCATCATGCTTGCAGTTAATAAAAACATCACAATGTTCTAGACTATCTATATTTCCATATTTACAAGCAAGTGCTTCACCTAACCCTCTACGTGTTCCTGTTATATAAAAATTCATTTCTTCTTTTTAATTTTTTTATTTTCTAAATCTACAATACGAGATTCTAGATCAACTATCTTCTTAGATAGGTTCGGGTTTAATTTTGTCCATGCATTAGGATCAGTCTTAAACCATGTCCAACCCCATTTATTTACTACATGATTTAAACATGCAGACCATTTACCATAAGTCCATAGTGCAATTTTAGTATCAGTAATCCATGCTACAAACAATGCACCAAAAATACTACCAGCCAACGCTGTCCATATCCATAGTCTATCTGTAAACATACTTTGTATTGTTTCCCACATTACATATCTCCTTTAAGCGGTTATGTGCTTTTCTTTATAATCTGCCACTGCTGCTTTGATAGCATCTTCTGCTAATACTGAGCAGTGAATTTTTACGGGTGGTAGTGCAAGTTCTGATGCAATATCACTATTGGAAATAGTAACTGCTTCGTCTAAATTCATACCTTTTAATATTTCTGTAACTAGTGAACTAGATGCAATTGCTGAACCACATCCATAGGTTTTGAATTTAGCATCTTCAATGATACCACTATCGCTAACCTTAATTTGTAATCGCATAACGTCACCACAAGCGGGCGCTCCTACCATGCCAGTACCTACATTTTCATCTGATTCATCCATTTTACCTACATTACGTGGGTTTTCATAATGATCTAATACTTTATCTGAATATGCCATAATAATTTTCCTCATTTAATCTACTATTTATTTAGAACCCCTCATTAGTGAGCAGCCCAAACGACCTTACTTAAATCAACACCATCTTTGAACATGTCCCATAGTGGAGATAAGTCTCGTAATTTTTGAACTTTTTCACGAACAAGAACTATTGCATCATCTACGTCTTGTTCCGTTGTATAGCGACCTAAACTAAAACGAATTGAACTGTGTGCTAATTCGTCACTAAGTCCTAACGCTCTCAACACGTATGATGGTTCAAGGCTTGCAGATGTACATGCAGAGCCAGAAGATACTGCGATATTAGAGATTGCCATTAATAGAGATTCACCTTCTACATAATTAAAACTAATATTTAAGTTACTACCAATACGTTGTTCAAAATCCCCGTTGACTACTACTTCTTCCATATCAGAAAAACCAGCGTATAACCTATCTCTTAGTGCGCGTGTACGAATTTCTTCATCTACCATATTTTCTTGTGCAATTGCAAATGCTTCTCCCATACCAACAAT
>Ga0209090_10000703_pt1 | contig 21052 bp, 10 predicted proteins | sample ArcticOcean_MG_C_9_FD_187432 | JGI IMG/M metagenome (GOLD analysis project Ga0209090, IMG submission 187432) | Marine microbial communities from western Arctic Ocean - ArcticOcean_MG_CB2_152 (SPAdes) (version 2) | ecosystem: Environmental > Aquatic > Marine > Oceanic | place: Arctic Ocean... | reverse complement strand
CGAGATCCAGTCAACTCCGGTACCTGTTACCGTTCCGTCTATTCCAAAACCTTCTGTTTCTGTGACTATTGAAACACCGTCCGCGTCCGTAGAGATGCCTGCGATGCCTGCGATGCCTGCGATGCCGGAAATGCCCGCGATGCCTGCGATGCCTGCGATGCCGGAAATGCCCGCGATGCCGGAGTTGCCAGAGTTGCCTCCTCTTCCAGATCTTCCCTCTGTGGAAGATGTGATGGCGAGCTTCACGAGTGTCATCGATTCCGTGCCTGTCCCGGAAGATCTCCAGCCTTTAGTAGCCGCTATTAAACAAAATCCAGACACGGGCGTTGCCTTGCTTGCTTTCATCTTTGGATCTCCGGTTTTGCTTGCAGTATTAGGTGCGGCTTTGCGTGGATACGATGGTGATGTCCGCCCGAAAGCTTGCTATGAATCGCTCGAGAAGAACGGTAACGCAAAGATTATCGACACCCGCTCGGAAGAAGCGATAAGGAACGAAGGCGTTCCCGATTTGAGAGGATCGGCGAGAAACAAAGGGGAAATCGTTCGCGTCGTGAAATTGAACGAGAAAGAACGAAGACAAACGCGCGGCGCGAGACAGATTGAACTCACGATTGCAGCGGAGAAGGTTAAGAAGTTATCTTCGATTGGCTCGAAGTTGTACTTTATTGGTCCAGATGCGAAGGACTTGGCCAAGATGGTCAAAAGTGAAACTTTTGCTCGTAAGTGCTACACTATTTCTGGTGGATTTGAAGGCTACCGATCGTCTGGCTTGAAGTTGAGAAAAGGTGGCTATAAAAAGAATGTTGCCGAGGTTGCTGCCGAGGAAGCGTCGGAGATTGGAAGCAGAGCGACGCGCGCCGTCCAAAGCAGTGTCGGCTCCGTCTCGACGACTGTGAAAACTGCGGACGATTCGATGAAGGTTGTGTACGGGCTCCTCGCGCTCGGCGTTGTGGTCGGAGCGATCGAGTACGAAAAGACGTTGCAATTCATTGGCGTCGTCGGTATCGAATTGACTTTGTTGAACGCGTTCTTGTCGTACGAAAATCCCCTCGATGCGATTTCAGCGTTTGGTAACTTTGTTTCTCCGGTGACGCAGCCGATTACGAACGCGATTGGCGCTAAAGCCGGCGAAGTCGCCAACGAGGCCGTGAGTATTGCGTCGGAAAAAGTGAAGGAGTCCGTTAGCGAGATTTCTGTTCCGGATGTTGATTTGGACCAAATTCCAGGCGGTTCCGGCCTCAAGCGTTCGCTGGAGAAGCGAGGGGCTGCCAAACAGTCCGCGGTCGAAGAGGACGAATAAAAACAAGAACACTTAAAATAAAGAATAAACAGTAGAACGCAAGCAGAAAAGAAGAAGCAATGTATATGATTGAACGATAATTTCACGCATCATATAAATATATTATCTGATCAAATCCTCGCTTTTCTCGCGCGCCTTCTTTGGTTTTCCTTTTTCACCACCACCGGTTCTCCAAGAACCCAAATCTTCTCCTTTCATCACAAAATTGAAACAGACGTACTCTCTCTCTCTCTCTGCGATAAAGAGAAGGAAGAGAACACGCACGCATGCACGACTAATATTAAAAGCACGCTCGAGGCGGCACGCACTACGCGCGAGGATGAGAACGCGCCGGTTTACCGCTCTCCTTGTTCTTCTCGTCTTCATCGTCTCCCTCGCGGCTTCTTGTTCCGGAGAAGATGTTGGTGAGCACATTCCTCCTCCGCCACACGAGCAGAATGATGAACACGACCACCATCACCACCACGACGTAACCATGGACGTAACCATGGAAGCGCCGGATGAGTTGTTCGAATACGAAGCGGAGTTGGTGGACGAACGCCTCGAGGAGGAAGAGAATGAGATGGACGAACAATTCTTGAAAAATCAAGAGCAGCAGATGTTACGCGACGGTGATGGCGAAAAGCGTAATATCGTGGATCCTGAAGAAATCTTGGAGCAAGTGGAGGATATCTACGCCGGGTTTGAAGAAAAGAAAGGATGGTTATTTAGCAACTACACTTTGCGCGTTTCCACGGAGAAGGCGGTAGATGCGCTTTTGCAAGAAGGACAACGCGCGATGGATTTTGCAGAACAGAACGATGCACTATTTCACGTTCAGAATAGTCCACATTTTGCAAGGAGTACTAATTTACCGAACGAACAAAGCATTCCTTTAGAATTCGCGCGCTTGTGGATTGCTTCGGAAGCGTTATTCGTGCTAGCTGCGGCGTTGGAAACAGGCACGCTTCCTTTATCCGCCTTGTCGCAATCGCAAAGAGATATGTTCGCCAAGACGAATGATGAACATATTCCATGGACTTTAAAAGCTTTGCGAGCTGCACATTTCGCAGGGAACGACGGAGCTTCGGTAGCTCTCGCAGACAGAGTGCTCATCGGTCGAGGTGGTGTCGCCGAAAATTGTCAAATGGCAGTGCGGCTACTGCATCCGCTTGCCGCAAAGCGCGAACTGGAGATTCAGAAAGCAGGTGCGGGTTCTGTTTCTGGTATGCCAGTACAGGCTACGTGGTTGAGAGACCGCGAGCGGGACGCCTCCTGGCACTCCAACGCCATGGAAGAAAGTTTAGCGGAAGAGCATCAAAAAAATTTTGTCGGAGGTGCGGATGATTCGAACGAATTTACGCCTCATGGAAATAGCGGTACGCCGGAAAGCACGAGAGCCGAAGGATACCGAAGATTGATGGGCACAGATGGTAGAGATAGAGACGAGATTGGAGCTTTACAACGTTTTGAGAATGCGGCGCGACGCGGAGATCGTTTAGCCGCCTTCAACGCAGGCTTCATGCACATAAGGGGTACTTCAGAGAATGTCCCCGTGAATGTTACTGCCGCTGAAATATATTTCAAGCAGGCTGGAGATGTGAACGGAGGTGGTGCCTTTAATGGTATCGGAGTCATTTATTACAACAAGAAAGATTTCGTCACCGCAAGACATTGGTTTGAGAAAGGAATGGCAGCGAACAATCCCGATTGCTTTTACAACATGGGCACGTTGCACTTGCACGGACTCGGCAACTTGGAAAGAAATGCCACTCAAGGATTTCTGATGTACGAAAAAGCGTCCAAAAGCGGTCATTGGAAAGCACCGTTTGATTTGGCCAGAATGCATATGAACGGACAGGGGACGCCACAAAATTGTACGAGAGCTACCCGTTTATTTCGAATTTTCTACGACGAGCGAACGGGATGGGCGGATGAACTAGAGAACGCAATGGCTATGTTAGATGGAGTCGACGAGAATAGAAAAAAACTGAAAGGTGTGCCCCGAGATCCTTTTGGAGCGTTGATTCTGTACTCGCTTTACGCAGAACAGGGAAGTGAAGTTGCAACACAAAATATCGCTTGGATGCTCAGGAAAAATCTCACCGGTATCGAAATACCAAATAGATTTGAACTCGCTGGTTCGTTACTGCGACGCGTCACGCGTTCACCAGGTTTAGCTCCTGAAGCCAACATCGATTTAGGAAACATGCTTTGGAATAAGCAAATCGAAGCTACGCGACAAGATTTTGCGTTGTGTGACGACGAAGAAAGATTTATGGTTTCTCAAGGTCGCGACGCGATCGAAGATGAATCCGACAACGCCGAACCTACTAGGAATAGTGATGCGAGTGCGAAGTTACCGGAACCTTGGAAAGCCGTGTTAGATAGCGATTCCGGGAAGACGTACTATTGGAACACGGAGACGCAAGAAACTTCGTGGGACAAACCATCGATGCATTACAACGCTGCGGTTCACAGATACAGAAGAGCAATAGAAGGGGATTTACAACTTCCGGAAGCGTATCATGCTTTGGCTTGGGCACATTTCACGGGTAAAGGAGAAGGTAAAAACAGTACCGCAGTTCTCTTGCATCTCGACAAAGCGATGGAATTATCCAGATACGACGCGGAAATGTTCCCGAGTATCTTATTCTACGCGTACGTCCGCATCGCTTCCTCTTTCGACGGGTTCATTTCGTTGAAAAGGTTATTCGGTAGATTCCTTTCCTGCATCCTTGATATCGACAGAGATAGCATTGAGAGGTATTACAAAGAGAACTCTACTTTGGTGCACGGGTTCGTGACGATTTTGGCACTCGTCATACCACGTTTCCTCTTTTTTAGATACGCTGCTGCTGCCGCCGCAGCCGCCGCCCAGAATAGATAACTAGGAATAGATGAAATAGATATTATACCGGGATGGTGAACGTAGAGAAATATTTGTATAAAAGAAAGTGCTCCACACCCTTCTTTCGCCACTAAAAGCTACTATTCTAAATTTGTATTATTTCTTACTTTCTTTTCTTCTCCCTCCTTAGGTCAGGGCGTAAGTTCCTCTTCCATCGCGGACAACTTATCGCTCGGGTCATCCATCGTCAAATAGTCGTAAGGAGCTTCGATCTGTACGCGCTCAGGTCTTGCCAATTGAATTTTAGCCTTTTTCATGGCTTGGACGAACGATAACCACAACTCGGAACGAATACCGAGGAACTGGTCTTTGTTAATGGCTTCGACGTAGAACGAAAACTCCAACATGATTCCATCCGGCGTCACTTCTTCTATAAAAACGCGCCTGTGTAGCGTTTTCAACACTCGCGGATCGTTTTTGATCATCGTTCTAAACGTTGACAGCAATTTGGAGAGTTGACTCGCGTCTTTTAATCTGACTGTCATTTTCTCGTTGAATCTAAACTCTCTTCCTCGTCGAGTGACGTTGATGATTGACATTGCACCGAGTTCAGAGTTTGGAAGTAATATAACTTCTCTCTCTAAAGTTTTAATAGCCGTGCGAAACAAACCAATATCAATGATTTGACCCTCCGCGTAGTTCAACTCCTTCCCTTCTCTTGGAATTTTAACCGTATCGCCAATTATAAATGGGGTCGTTGTGTACAATAAGACGCCCATAAGAGCATTCTCTAATACCTGTTTGGACGCCAAACCGATGGCAATACCGGAAACGCCCCCGACAGTAACTAATGCGCCCAAGTTCAATCCTATGGCTTTGAAACAAAAGATTGCCGTCACGACCCAGGTGATAATTTCCGTCACTCTCTCCGCCCCGTTCACTCTCGCTAAAGTTGCCGGCGCCGCTCCGCTCTTCTCCAACCTACTCCACGCGCTCGAGAAAAACTTCTTCTCCCACGAAAACGTCGCCGCGACCAGGCCGCTCAAAATACACAAATACGTAATCGCTTGCACCGCGTAAATAATTCGAGCGACTTCAAATACAGCAGATCCAATCAATAACGCACCAATCCCTCTGCTCCCGGAAGCTATCAACAAACCTCTCTCTACCGCACCTGCGATATCTTTAATAATCTCCTGAACTCTTTCGCTGAAACGAAAGAACCCGCTGAACAGAGATAATCGTAAAATCGACCCGAGAAAGAACAATAGCGCCGCGTCTTCTAAATACACTCGAATAATTTTATCCGGACTCGGCGCCGGCGTCAAACCGAGAAATCGTCCAAAAGCCTCGAATATAAACTGCGCGACGATAGCGCCGGTTATTTCCGCCGTCTCTCTCGTGTTTATGGCTAAAAAAGCGGCATAAAACGAAAAAGCGCCGACACATAACGTGATCAGTTTCGTCAACCACGAGTCTTCTTCGGCCAGAACGGGTACTCCCGGGAGTAACGTCCGCGGCGCGTTCTTTTCAGATTTCATAATCTCCGTCCCTCCCTTACTCGAGGAAGACGAAGAAGAAGAATCATCCAAAATGGTATCCATGGAATACATATCGTCAGAGGTTGCGTCTCCTCCTCCTCCAGCTGCTGGTGCTTCGCGCGCTACTATTCTTTCTCGAATTTGTCCTCCTTCTCCTTCTTCTCTTTCCCTTTGTCTTCTTCTTTTTCTTCGTATCGATGAAATTGTGTTCGTTAGAGAGGCGGCGAAAAAAAGGGTGACTTTGTTCTCTTTCTCGTAATTGGTATTGTTTACTCTTCTTCTTCTCCTCGTTCTTCTCAACGACGACGACGAGAGAAAGGCTCGAGAGTAAGAAGAAGAACAGAACCGTGATGATGATGATGATGATGATGTCGAGCACGCGCGCGACGACGATTGCATCGCTCGGTTCGTTGCTGCTGCTCCCGTCATCATCGCAGTGGTCATTTTTTAATGGAGAGCGTGAAAACCTCTCCCAAATCCCCTTTTCAATGCGTTCATTTTTTTGCGAAGGAGGAGGATTTTTGCGCCAAAATTTGCCAAACAAAAATCAGCATCCAAACCCACAAAATAATTTCATCAGTGCTTTCGCGCCATATGTATTTAAAATGATGATTATGTTTTCCTCTACTTCCCTCTCATCATCATCAGCCTTGGCGCAGAGAGGAGCACCTCTGCGGACGACGACGAGATCAGTTTTGTCGCCCCCGTGTTGTTGTTCAACCGCGACTGCGACTGCTGCTGAGAAGAGGAAGAAGAAGAGCGAAATGATGATGATGAAAATGACGACGACGACGAGTCGAGGAAGAAGAGGAAAAGGAATGTTGAAATCATCATCGGAAGAAGAGTCGTCGAAAGTTGCGATTGAAGAAGAAGAAGAAGAAGACGACGACGACGACTTTTTACAGTTTCTGGAAGACTCCATGGAAGTCGCGGCTGGGGAGAAAAGAGACGACGATTGGATTGGCGAACCAGGCTCGGCCATGCGAGGCGAAGAGTTGAGGAAGTTAGTGTTGAAACGATACGGAAAGTTGTACGATACGAGAATTTGTCAGAGACGAGATTCGATGAATAAGTTGCAGTTGTTTTTACAAATAATGTGGAAGTTTGTCGGACAAAAGAGTTTTCCGATGACGGAGGCGGAATACATCGAACAAACCGACGCGGTGGCGGAAATATTGACAATGAAGAATAGGCAGGATTTAGTACGCGCGAACTTACCGATTTGGCCAAAATGGCCGAAGATGGATACCACCGGCGCAAACGCGGTCATGATTCCTTTGGACATCGACGAAGAGGATCTAACCATTGACGGCGAATAAATAGTAAACGACTCTGTCTGTAGTAATTGGTAGAGCTAAATGTGTTGTATATCTCATAGATGCTAATAAAGTGTGTTTGGACTCTCTCTCTCTTCTTAATGCGCGGTGCCCGTCGCCGCAACTTTCAAGTTTGGCAACACCTCCAACCCGTCTCTTGTAACTCTATCTGCTGCTTCACGCGAGCTAATCTCGCGTACAACGGCCTCGCGTGTTTTTTATCCGCTTTGCTCGCGACTATGTTATTCATTTTCATCAACCTCGCGTCGTACGCTCGAAGTCTTTTTTTCAAATTGCTCTTCTCCAGTAACAACCCATCTCGACTCATCTGTCGCACGCTGGTTGGATATAACGCTTCCAACGCGCTTCCGCAACATCTCTCGGACTCTGCTCGCATGGAATCAAAACAAGACGGGTCGAAGAGAAACTCCGAGACGAACTCGTCCGAGAGTAATTCTAGAGTGTAATCTCTCGCTAATACATCTTCTTCTTCGACGATACCATTCTCATCATCTTTTTCCAACGTTCTTCTCTCATCATCATCACCGCTTTTTCCACTACTACTATTACTACTATTATTACTCTCGCGATTTTGACGAAGAACATTGATCTTCTCAAAATTCTTCCCGTCTCGTTTTGTTCCTTCTAATTCTTTAAACGACGATTCAGACGACGACGCAAAATCATCGAGAAGACTGATATTCGTATTCGTGGCGTCGCGAAGCATCAGATAAAATAGGGGAAGAAGAATTTTGTGGGGCTGTCGAGTTCATTTTTGAATTTTTTCTCACAAACAGCGCTCTCTTCTCCCTCTCTTCTTCTTTCCGGATTTAAAAAAACGCTCGCACGAAATTTTTTAATAAAAAACTCTTTTCAAATTAGATCAGAAATCATCCACACACATTCGTTTGCGCGAGAATACTTACTACTACACGCATTTATAGTGCACACCAAAACAACGCAGCAGTAGGAAGAAAAATATCACGCGAAAACGACGATGGTGTCCTTCAACGCGAGAAACAGAGAAGAAGAAGTCGACGATCACGATTTTGATATAAAAAAAACCGATCAGGAGGAAAAAATCGCATGGCAGGAAAACTTGCGCGAGGACGATCCGTGGAAACACGTGAAAGATATCAAAGGGGATTTGCATTACCGAGTGTTGTTGATTCCTCGAAACGCGACGGTGCGGGAGATTAAAGCGGCGTATCGGCAAAAAGCGCGCGAACATCATCCGGATAAAGGCGGTTGCAGCGAAACGTTCGATAAAGTGCAAAAAGCGTTCGAGACGTTGTCCTGTCCCAAGAAACGAGAGCAGTACGACAGGTTACAACACGTGACGCAATATCGGTACATACCGGGCGTGACGCAAAGAGCAGTCGGAGGAGAGGATTTACTGTTGGACGATATCGCCCGATTAGGGTTAGAAACAGACGCGAGCACGCAGTTGGTGGTGTTGTGCGAGGTGTGCGGGAGACCGTCGACGAGAGTGTGTATGTGCTCGATGTATTATTGCGATTTTTGCGAACGGAAGCAACACTGGAAAGGCGAGTTTGGTTTGCACTGGCCGGTGACGCAGAGCGATCGTTTGAAGGTGGATTTGGCAAAAAAAGAGTTGGAGGAGAAGAAAAAAGAAGACGCGAGGAGGTACGAGTTGGAAGATCCGAACTTTAGAGATCCGGCGTCTTTGAGAGAGATTCGCGAGTTCAAAGAACACGCCGCGGAGATTTACGGCGCGAGGAAACGAGATCAAACGAGGGTATTCGATATGCGTTTGGCGAGATATTACATGTGGACACAGACGACGCGTCACGTATACGTCGCAATCATGTTACCAACTGGATATAAAGATAAAGAGCTGCACATGGACTTCAGAGGGCAAGTGTTAGTGGTTCAAAGCGAAGACTCGCCTCCGGTGGTGGAAAGACACCTCGCGTTTCAACCGTCTCGCGAGTTTCCCGTGCAAACCATGCAAACGGAGGATAAAAGATTTTTCGTGCTCTCAATTCCGAAAAGCAACATGGGAGAAGATATCAAACAGTGCTTTGAAGGTGATCCAGACTACGCGCGATGCATGCAACCGCCGTATACTTTACACGAATCAAATACTGAAGTCATCATGGAATTTGAACTGCCGTTTTGGATCGACGAGGAAGACGTTCGTGTGGACATTACGAAACGTACCGTTCGCGTTCGCGTGACGAACGAAATCGATACGATACGTCATTTCTGGTGGAAAACGCAAGGGCACGAAGAGTTGCGCAAGAACTGGGAAGCCATCGTTCCTGAAGAGTGCGCGTGGTCTTTAGACGACGAAAGCATAAACTCAAAAGGCGAAAAATGTCGCCTATTGATGATTTGCTTCGCAAAGCCTTTGCCAGATCAAGAAGAGAAAGAATATAAGAAAAACTCGCGCCAAGATAACAGATTTGCATTGGCAAAGTGGGTTGACACTTCAACAACCCAAGAGTCCGGTGTCCGATTCTTTATCGAAGACGAAGACGATTTCGATATCGAGTCGTTGCTCATATCGATAATGTTTATGGAAACGGGCTCGTCTTTTGTACCCGCCAAACCCGAATACGCGTATCGCGCACCGTTCGATACTTCGAAAACAATAAGAGACGTAAATTTACTCCCAAAAAGAGTGAAAGCGTTGCTGGATAAGATGCTAGACGGAACAGAAGTGTTTGAAAAGAACGAAGAAGAAGGAAGAGGAGAAGGAGGAAACCTCGAGGCGATTGCGAACGAATAAAAAAAAGACAAATTGAGACATGCCGACATTGAATGTAATGCAACTCGCTAAATATGCGTACTAATAACACTAAATACTAAATATAACTAATAAGATGAAGCTAATAATCCTATTGTACTAAAAATCTGGAATGTCTTCATCCGAAAGCTCATCTTCATCCTGCCAAAAGTTTCCTTCCGCTTCAGAATCAGATTCGCGTTCTTCAAAAAATCTGTGTCGATCCGCCACACCAGCGGAAGATAAAAACCTTTTGTCGTCAGTATTGCCCACCAGTACTTCTTGATCTAATCCAATATACGTATCTGACATGATAAAGACCGTGATATCTGTAACACTCATACCTCGTGGAAAGTTATCAATGTTTAAAACTACGTCAAAGGTGTCTGCAAACTGAGCTCGGCGCATTGCCACGAGTTCGCCGGCGCGCCTCTTTTCCCCTAACACGATCCACCAACCTTCGTCTTTCTGTTTCGGAAATCTCGGCGCGTACGCCCTAGGTGCGGTTTTACGTCCCGATTTTTTACCAGAACGTTTCAACGATACTTTCACAGAAACGTTGCGACGTCCATCGCTGCTGTTGACTTTATCTTCCACTAAAGTGGCTTTCACGTCTAACAGCGGGAGGTTTGCGCAGACGTTGTAAATCGCCTCACTTTTAGATTTCGAGAGACCAGCCTTTGACATAGCCTCAAAGAATGCGCTCTTGCGGTGAATAGCCAGAAACACGAGCTGTGGAAGACACGTTATCTTTGAAAAGCGTTCCAATTTAGAAACCTCCTCGTCGGCAATTTTTGGTAATAGGAGCAAAGAGTTGTCGTTTATGGAGAGCCCTTGAATAATCATTTGCGTCAAGTTCATTATTGATAACGCTGTCGACAACCATCCAGCTTCGCTGACTATTTCCGTCATAGCTTGCAGAATTCTTTGAGATTGGTCGAGTACAGACTTCGTATCCGTATGGTAATCCGACATTGGTAAAGGAAGTCGTAAAAAGTGCGCCTGGAAGAGTAAAGAAGCCTTGACGTGCGGGTCGTCGTACGCTCGTCGATCGACTTGATAACCTCCAGCTTTGAGAACATTTATCGCTAATTCCGCGTTTAACTTATCTTCGTTATGACGAACCGGGATTTCATCGTATTCTGCAACATCACACAAGGTTGTCAAAACATCCTCTAAAGTGTTCGATTTCTTCAAACGTTTGGAGAAAACAGCCATGGTTTTGAAATTTAAGTAATAGAAACTCGCAATTCTGCCGAGCATTAAAGGTTTAATGGAATCATCTTCGTCGTTTGTAGCGAGACATTTTGCACTCGCGAGCGTTTCCATGGTGTTTTCGACCATTTCTGATAGGTATGAGTTCACGGTTTCGTGATTCGTATCCTCGAGGTTGTAATAGGTTGGATTTTTCATGGCGCGACGGAAGAAATACGTCCACGTTAGGTAATCCACGGCGTCTTGCTTCGATTTTATAGCTCCACCAACGACCTCGGCGTTGAAGTGATCTTCTAAACATTCATTAAAGCATGATTCCACTGGAAATGGTTCGTACAAGAACTTTTTGTAAAAATTCTTCTTCGGTTCGTGTACGAGAACGACGCAACAGCCGCTTTTATCAAACTGCGGACGCCCAGCTCTCCCCATCATCTGCAACACATCGGTGATGGGAAAGTCTTGGTAACGTTTTGTTTTCCCGTCGTAAAACTCAGTTCCTTTAATAACAACCAAATGCGCTGGTAAGTTCACGCCCCAAGCTAGAGTAGATGTCGACACCAACACTTGAATTTTACATTCTGCAAATAACTGCTCCGCGACGCCGCGATCTTCCGGGGAAAGACCCGCGTGGTGTAAACCAATACCGAATTGCAACGTATGCTTCAAAGCTGGATCTTGAATCTTCGCGATTCTTTGCTCCAGTTCTCGACTGTTGCAGTGCACAAAAGCATTTGGATTTTCGTCAGCAGCTGCGTAGGCAATCAAATCGAGCGCCGTCAATCTCGTTTGTCTTCTCGAGGAGACAAATACCAACGCCGGTTTCAGAGGCGAGTGCGTTCGAATCGCCGCGTAGGTGGGTTTATTCATAGAAAGCATGCGAGGACAATAAAACTTCCCTGGAAAACCTTGAATGTGACATTCGAGTGGTACTGGACGAACAGATGGACGGAAGTTGAACAAACCTTTGTCGTTCTCGATACCAAGCCAGTCCCCTAAATCTCTTGCGTTTGCCAAAGCGGTCGATAATCCAACGATGCGAATTTTCGATTTTGTTCGCGCGGAAATATAATTCATTCTAGAAACGATAGCTTCCAAAATTGGTCCGCGATCGGCACCTAAAAGATGGATCTCGTCAATAATGACGAGTTTGACTTTGCTAACGTAAGAGCGGGACTGCCAATTTCGAGAAATACCGTCCCATTTTTCTGGAGTTGCGACGATGATATCCGCGCGTAGTAACGCACGCAAATCCGGTGTATAATCGCCAGTAAGTTCTACCATCTTCTTATTCACAGTTGGACAGAAGTACTTCTTCCAATCATCCACGCGCTCGCGAACGAGTGCTTTCAAAGGCGCGATGTAGACAACCTTACTCCCTGGCGGTTCATCTCGAAACATTTTTAGAATTGTAAGTTCCGATGATATCGTTTTCCCCGAACCCGTAGGTGCTCCCAAAAGAATGTTGTGGTTCGTATGGTACAACGTGTGAAACGCTTGCGTTTGAATCGCGTTGAAATGTGTAAACTTCCTTTCATAGAGGGACTCATACGTCGGATTATTGAGCGCGGATCTTGGAAGCGGTTCCAAATCGAGTAGCTCAGTATTCGGCGGCGGTTCCGTCGGTAAAACAATGTCCTCTAAATCGAGTTCTAAGAACGATTCGCATCCTAACCAATACAAATGCGTTGCCCTTAAGAAGTATTGGGGCGGTCGTGGATCAAAAATTGGAATGGTAAACGCCAACGTCATTCTACCTTCTTTGTATTGCTTTTTGCTCAAAGTGAAAGTCTCCGTGTGATAAATGTGCTCATTCACGGGATCCTCTACCCAAATCAACCATTGCTGCGCTTGCCCGTGAACTTCATCTCTCCACATGAACTCAGGCGTAAGGGTTGCGGAAACTCGAAGCACAGAGCGCGTGATCGGCCGAACTACAGCTTCAAGATTGACGTGAGGGAGTTGTTCGACGCAGCGTTTCACTTGCGCTCCAACGACAGCATTGAGTCGCAGTAAATCACCAACTTCCTTTGCACTCATATCGATCAAGCGATCGACGGTGGCATCCTTCTCTTCCAGCTTATAGATTGTCTCTGGCTTCAAAGTATTTTCAAACTGACGCAGTGGTGAGTGGTGTGGCCATAATCTTCGATCTACCGCTTTTGAAAGCGTTAACAGCGTTTCTGCCAGCGATGGCCATCCACGCTTAAGCATGAGCTCGAACAAAGCGCGACATATTCTGCTGGCATTTTGAGAAATGTAACTTGAATCTGCAACTAATGAAAACGATTCTAATCGCTTCCGAGATACGTATACTTGCAAGAGTAAATTAACCTTGGCAATTTTATCGCTCATGTCACCTTTAATCTCAATCGGACAGGCGGAACGACGGTTTCTTCGAAGTGCCTCGAGTTCTGGCATTTCATCTTCTCTCGGCGCGATATTTTCAAACTCAGAGGAGTGTGAGATTACGTGCAACACTTCTGGCAAGGACATGTGTCGATTCATCATCTCTTCGAACAATTCCATGGAAGTAACTTTGATATAGAAGTGCGACGCGATGCGTCCAGCTTCGGTTTGATACAGTTGGCCTGATTGTTCGTCGAAGCGAATCATCTTAGCCTTGTGTAGCTTTCTCGCTGCTGTTTTAATCAAGTTTCTCCGATGCTCGATGAGCCCGGGATCCAAGCGAACTTCATCCCATGTCAAAGCATATCCGAGTGGATTTTGCTCCATTCTCGTGTGTAAGTAAGAATAACTCAACCACTGCGCGCCTTCGCGGACATTCGTTACGGTTCCTAACACAATTTCGGCGTTCAAATTATCCGCCAAACACTCGATGAATTGCGACTCAATCGGAGTGGAGTGCGTCAACATTGCAACATATTTCGTGAGCTTCTTATGTTCGGTGATAATGACACCCTCACCACTGGTATCGAAACCCGGCCGACCTGCTCTGCCGAAAATTTGCTGTACATCTAGAACACCAAGGTCCTTAAAACCTCCCGCACTCGCGTCGTAGAGCTGCGTTCCCTTGATGATGACTTGATGGGCGGGTAAGTTTACCCCCCATGCTAAAGTTGCTGTACATACTAATACTTTGATCACACCGGCGGCAAACATTTGCTCCACTAACGTCCGATCTTTTCGAAGCATCCCAGCGTTGTGACAGCCAAAACCTTTAAAGAATAATTCTTTCATCTCTTGGTTTCTTGATCGCGACACTTCTCTAGCGAATATCGATTTCTCCTCGTGTGTGTCGTTCTCAAACAACTCGAGTTCGCCTTCTTCTCCCGCTATTTCAGCCAACTGTCGCGCTGTTTTTACCGTATCCTTTCTTGAGTGCACAAATACCATCGCCTGTTTACCCTTACGAAGTGCCTCGCACGCTTTCTTAAAAGCTATTCGAATAGTCACATTCTGACGTTTCATTGCGTTTGTCTCTGAAACGCCAATGAAAACTTGTGTGAGCGGAATCGGTCTGTACGATTGGTCAAATACGAACAAGCCTTTACCTTCGGTGACACCTAAAAACCGCGCAACATCTCTCGGATTGGGCAAAGTTGCCGACAAACCGACAATTCGAATCATTGATTGCGTTTGCTCGACTTGACGACGCGTTCGCGCCACTAGCGTTTCAATGACCGGTCCTCGCTCGTCGTTCAATAAGTGCACTTCATCGATAATAAGGAGCCTGAGAGTGGAGGCTACGGAAACTTCACCACCTTTTCGCGTGATGACGTCCCATTTCTCTGGCGTCGTAACAATAACGTGCGTTTCTTCTAATTCTCTCTTGGAGAGCTGCGTATCGCCAGTAAGTTCTCGACACACCATCCCCAATTCGTCGAGTCGCTTCTGAAACGTCCGCGTGACTTCAGCCGCCAACGCCTTCATCGGCGCCACGTAAACAATCTTAAAATCGTCGTGTTCGTGCAAGCAATTATTCTCTTCGTCAAAATGTTTAGCTATTTCTTGCATCGCGCATAGCATGGCAATATTCGTCTTTCCTGCGCCAGTAGGTGCGCATACAAGAACGTTCTCGTTCGACGTATACGCGCACTCAAAAATTTTGGACTGAATACGATTGAATGTCTGAATACCTTTGAACGCAGTTTGAGCCCAAGCCGGGAGATAAGACACAGAAACTTGTAATTCACCGTCTGCCACGGCGTCAGGGATACGCGCAGGTACGTAAATTTCTTCGTAACCTTCCAAGACTTTACGAGTCGTTCCCGGCGGCAGAGCTTTTTTTCCGCCGTCTGTTCCGAGACCTAGTCCGCGCAAACTGTTCAGAATGTCATCCGCACTTCCCGGCGCGGCTTCGTTTCTGTTCGGTAGCGGTAACGAATCGTCGCAGAAAGCGCCATAACCAAGTCCAGAATCGTTCGTAAACCATTCTAACAAATATTCTCCATGACCACCAGCAGCGCGTCGTTTATTCCTCCGTTCTTCTTTCTTTCGGATTTTCTCCATCGCGACGTCCGTCGTTGATCGAACGGAGACGGCAGATTTACTTTTCGCATAATCATCCTGGGCAGAATCTTCTGGATCAAATGCTTCTTTTAAAGCTTGCAGCCGTCGTCTGATGGCATCCGCAAGTTGACCTCGTCTTTCGCAAACGCTCGCGACGAGATCAAATCCACCGTCACCGAGTAAATCGAACAACTCGGATGCAACCTGGTCGTCGCTGCTCGAGGCGTTCAAGCACACGCGACAGATATTTCCGCAAATATCCGTCCAACCTGCAAACGCATCTGAATTCGGATTGTTTTCTCTAAATATTTCGCATTGTTCGCGAAGCCAAGATAGAATTGAGCCAGAGCCGACTTGAAGAGAAGTTGACACCTCGCTCTCAGTACCTAATGCGTCCAGCTCGTGGAACGAAGGAGTCCTCGACCGTTCTAGCTCTAAAGATGCGAACGCATTCGCGCTATCTAAACCACGCGTCATGTTCGATAAAATTGTAGATTCTAAGCCACTGGATATTTGGTCGCAGTGTTGATTACTGCTGTCAAAGTCTTTCGCTCCGTAAAATCTCGGTGGCACGAAAAACATATCCTCCCCGTAATACGTCTCTTCCCCCCCCCCTACTCCCATCGTTGTGCCATTCAAATCGCCACCAGTACTACTCGTGCTTCCTGCTCTTCTTAGTGCGTTTGCGCTTTGCCAAAAATCTTTCCATTGCTGCGCGGCTTCACCGGTTTCGCTCAACACGCCCCCTAGTTTCGCTTTCACAAAACCGAAAGCTTCTCTCTCGTTTCCCTTCCTTTTCCCTTGCACTTTCTTTCTCTCCAATTCCGGCGCGTTCGAATACTCAACGACATCTTCTAAATCTGCCTCCAACTTCCAATCTACATCACAATTAGTTGCCACCGCTGCATACAAATCCGCCGGCGCTTCTAAAAGTTCATCCGGCGAAATCAAGTCATTCTCCAAACGCAACAACTGTATCGAAGCGTCCGCGACTAAATCGAGCGCGAGCCTCGTCTCCTCGTCAAAATCCTCCAAAGAAGAAGACGAAGTTTTCAAAGCTACATCAGATAACTTCAAAAGTGCCAAATCTCTGTTCTTGGTCGCTTTCTTCGCGGTTTGCCGAAAGGACGATGATGGTGATGATGTCTTTGTCATCGCGCTCCCTATTTGCTTTGCACGAGCCACGTACGCTTCATCCACATCGCTCACGTACCAATATCTATCGATATTATCATCGCTTCCATCGCCACTTTTGCCTCCACACTGCGCTCGCAAAAATGTCGTCAGACGCGGTGGTGGTCTTCGAGAGGAAGAGGAGGAGGAGGAGGAGGAGGAGGAGGAAGTTGATAATGGTGCCATCGCGTGTGAGGCAGAGGAAGAAATCACCTAGATATTGAAAAGATGCACTTTCATCTTCATCCGCGCTTTACTCTTCTTACTTATCATCATCCTTCTTCTTTCGAACGTGTAGAGGCACTGTATCTTTATCTATTTCTTCTTCGAAGCGCGAGTGTGATGTTTGATCGCTCAAACTCGTTGTATGTAGCATGCACTTTTTGTTTTGAGTCTGACGCAAATGCGACGAGAGGGTTCGAGCCTGCAAAGTCCCCATACTTTTTGAGCACGAAACCATTCGACGACTTCTTAAACATGTCTTCTCGAAGGAACGCCAACGAGAGCGATGAAGACGAGACATCGAGCGCGTCTCCCTCTCCCTCTTCTTCTCCTTCTGCCGCTGCTGCACTCGAAGGCATGGCGGAAGCCATCGAAAAAGGAGCGCATCTCCCTTCCGTGGACGAAAGAATAAAACACGCTTTAGAATGTCCTTGCGTCAAACCATTGAGAGATACGTCGTGCAGAGAAGAGTTCGACCTGGCGTTGACGTGTTTTATGAAAGCAGACGAAGAGACGAGAGCGAGCGATTGTGCGGACAGGTTCGTGGCGTTGCACCAGTGCATGGTTAAGCATAGCGAGGAGTTTAAAGAATTTGCGGAGGAGCTGGTGAAACATAAAAACGTCGAAGGTCCAGCGCAAGTGTAATGTGTTCATACGCAGGAGGAGGTTTCTAGCAAGAGATAGATTAGATAGATTGAGAAAAATACGCAGGTATATTTTGATGGAGTATGATAGTGATAGTGATATAGTGCGGTAGTGGTAGTAGTAGTAGGAATAGTTTGCAATTCAATTCATTAAATGATATTTATTGTTGTTGTTGTTGTTGTTGTGTTTCGAACGTCGTTTACAACGAAAGCGTCATCCACTGCGCCGCTTTTGCCGATACCGACGCCTTGGCCGTTTTCAATTTAGCCGCTAAAAGAGCGTCGGCAATCGTAAACGTACTTCCACACACGTAATCGTTCGCGCCTTCCAACGCTTTTTCGACTCTCGTGACAACCTCGTCGACGTTGGCGTGATGGAACAACTCAATAAGAGCTTCGCATTTGGCGTTATCCTTCGCGGCGGTTGGTAACAAAGCGAGACTGGACGCTTGCGTCATCTTCGCGAGATATCTTGCAATAGCCGTAGCTGACGTCAACACAAAATCACCGTCTGCGATCATAGCCGGACCAACGATGTTTTCTGGGTCTGGAAACAATCCTTTCTCTTCCTCCGTGACGTCCACGGCGATGGATTTTTTCGTCGCCGCGGTGTCCGGAAGCTTTGATAGAATCGATTCCAAAGCCATGGACCCGGCACAATCGCCAGCGTTGACAAAAACGCTCAAAGAATTCGCGGAATCCGCACCATTCACTCCACCAAACAACGGTGCCGGCGCCGGTGAAACCGCTACCAAACGTTTCTTCTTGTCTAACTTGCTCACGAACGGAATGAACTCGATGCCGCACATCCAAGGGCGCAACGCGGGAGGTACCACCAACCCGTCTGGGGTTTGCCAGTTCTCCAACAAGCAACACAATGATCTCTCCGTAGCAGTTAACGTCGAATTCAACAAGTGCACGTATGACTTGGTCTTTTCCGGGCCTTTCTGCGGAGCGCCGTAACGAATTTCCAATCGTCTGGATTGGTAATCTGTACAGTTCGAGCAAGACACCAATTCTCGGTGAGTTCTAGAGGACGGAAACCACGCTTCTAAATCGTACTTTTTCGCCGCGGCGTCGTTTAACTCGCCGGAAACTATGTTCACAACGTTATACGGAATGTTCAAAGATTGGTAAAAAGCCTCTGCGTTTCCAATCAATCTGTCCATTTCTTCCCACGAAGCGTTGCCTTCCGGCGTCACGGCTACGAATTGTTCAACCTTCTCGAACTGATGCACGCGAAAGATACCGAGCGTATCTCTCCCGTGACTCCCAACCTCTTTTCTGAAACACGTGGAATACCCAGACAAACGAATGGGTAAATCCTTCTCGTTCAACCATAACTTTCTTAAATACGAGCAGCACGTTTGTTCGCTAGTAGCGATTAAATACTTATCGTCGCCTTCTCCAGTCACTTTGTACAACTGCTCGTCGAAATCGGCTAATTGCGCGCACTCTGCCATTCTGTCTTTTCTCATAAAAAATGGCGTCGCTAGCGGAGAATGCCCTCTCGCCGCCAAAAACGACAACGCGTAGTTAATCATCGCTTGGTTCAACAACACCCCGGCGCCTTTCAAATAATACCCTCTCCCTCCAGCCACGTCTGCACCTTTCTCCAAATCTGCAATATCCAACATTCCAACCAAATCTACGTGATTCGGTAAATCCTCTTCCATTCTTCTTCCCCCCCACGTCGCATGAACCGTGTTAAATTCCTCGTCATTATTCACCGGCACCGAGTCGTGGACGATATTCCCAATCTTCAACAACAACTCGTTCGTTTCCTGTTCCAAAGTCTTCTCCAGCTCCACGGTGTCTTTTCTCAGCTGGTCCACTCGTTTCACTTCTGGCATCAACTTTTCCGCCTCTTCCTTCTCCCCTGCTTTCATCTTCAACGCCACCGCTTTGTTCGCTTTGTTAAAATCCGCATTCAGCTTATCGAGATCGAATCGTACCGAGCGCCATTGCGCGTCTTTTTCGATGCACTGGTCGACAATTTCCACGGACTTGTACCGACGTTTTTGCGACTCTTTCACGACATCCTGTTGTTTAGATTCATCGCGCGCACAGAAGTGAATATGAATACTCGTCAGTCCTTGATATCAGAAAGAGAGAGAGCTAAAAACGAGATGAATAAAAATCCCACGACGCACGTGTGTCGGCGCTTTTTCATCAAAAATCGTCTCCAATCATCGCACGACGACGACGACGACGGAATTACGAAGAACAAAGAAAAACATCGACAACAGCGAGCAGCGAAAGAGGTATAAAAGTGGTCGCAACAAAACGCACCGGGTCGCCGCCTTTCTCCGGTCTCAATAAGTTTATATCGAGCATATTTTTATTTTGAGGTGTTTTTCTATGGAAACTGAGTTTTTTGTTTTCCACTTTGGGGGAATTAAAAAAAAGGTTCCCCGTGCACTCCAAGCAGTCGTCCACCCCTCATCGCTGCACAGTTTTTGCGCGCATACTTAACAACCAACGCAATAATAATGTCGAAACCGTCGAGGTACTCCAATCGCGTGCCTACGACTAAAACTACTACGAGTACGTACGCGAATAGTATTACGAAAGTGGATAAAAAAGTGCACGTGGAGAAACCTTTATCTTACGAAGGTCCGTGCCACCGGTGTAACAGACTCGGTCACCAGGCGAAGGATTGTTCGAAACCTCGGATATGCGGGAAGTGCGGGCAGAAAGGGCACGTGGAGAGAAACTGTGATAAAGATAATAATTATAACAACAACAACAACACGCATCATCAAAAGAAGAAGCAGCAAAAGTATCGCTCGGTGTGTAAACGATGCGGTCAGAAAGGCGGACACTCTTCTTCGAGGTGTCCGAACGTTTCCAGGTGTAAAATATGCACGGAAAACCACGAGACGAGAGAGTGTCCGAGAAATTTAGGCGGGACCGTGAGTAAGAAAAGGAGAGAGATTGAGGAGCAGCAGTCGTTCGTGGAGCAGAGAAGACGAGCGGTGATGATGGAGGAGGTTGGTGGTGGGAGAAGAGGCGACGGCGTCGACGAGGAGACGGGCGGCGACGACGGCGCCGAGAAACGATTACGAAAAGGAGGCATCCTCGCGAGGAAGAAGGTGAAACTCGTTCGCGTACAGAAGATGAAGCGAGATGAAGACGACTGTGCAAAGCCTCCGTCGTCGGCATTTGAACAGGCGAAGGAAGGCAACAAGTGCGTGCCGCTCGTTGATTACGCTTCGTCCTCGGATGAATGATAGAATTTTTTTGAGAGCAAAGGACTGCTTCTGCTTTAGGGGATAGCAAATAGCTCCGAAATTGTGAGAGAAATAGATGCACGACGCAAACACATACAGACGGCGATGATGATGATACCTAATACATACTACTCACAACAGCAACCACCCAGAGTTTGCACTCAATCGCTCTCTTCTCGATTTTATCTCTCGACTATTTTATATTCTACTAGTATTTTGATGCGCGTCAATCGAATCGATTTCACACACACGCCGCGAGCGATCCTTCTCTCTCCCTCTCTTTTCTAAATCGCCATCAACTCTCCAAAAGCTCTCATAAACACCACGGACCCGAAAAAGATGGCCGCCGAGCGCAT
>Ga0209090_10000694_pt1 | contig 21190 bp, 25 predicted proteins | sample ArcticOcean_MG_C_9_FD_187432 | JGI IMG/M metagenome (GOLD analysis project Ga0209090, IMG submission 187432) | Marine microbial communities from western Arctic Ocean - ArcticOcean_MG_CB2_152 (SPAdes) (version 2) | ecosystem: Environmental > Aquatic > Marine > Oceanic | place: Arctic Ocean... | reverse complement strand
TTCTGCTTCTACTGGGTCTACATCAACGGGTTCTGCTTCTACTGGGTCTACATCAACGGGTTCTGCTTCTACTGGGTCTACATCAACGGGTTCTGCTTCCACGGGGTCTACATCAACGGGTTCTGCTTCCACGGGCTCTGCTTCCACGGGTTCTGCTTCCACGGGTTCTGCTTCCACGGGTTTCTCGACGATGTTGTCGCTTTTATTAGTGGTTATTGTGGAATTTGACGAATTAGTATATATGGAATGTAATTCGTCGTCACTACCATCTTCGGATTTAGATATATTAGATACAATAGTAGTTAACTCATGATTTATATTGTCATTCTCATTATCACCTACATATTTAAGAATGCTTTCTTCGTCACTGAGATTTTGTTTTTTTGTGTTATTATTTGACGTACCTGATGAATTAAGTTGTTTTATAATTATATCCTCGTTTATTATTCCGATGATTAGTTTAGTCTTTATAGAGAGACGTGTTAAATATTTTTTATGGTGCTGATGAAACACCTTCAAATATCTTACAAACATCTTTATTTTTTCACACAACAAGGCATTAGAGTACCTATACGAGTTCACAAGATTTCCAATATTAAGACCCTGTTTAGATTGTTGAGTATCGGTAGCCAATTCAGCATCTTTAGCTATTCGATAAGACTCTAATTCAACAATTGTATTTGTAATATAATCGTGTAACTCGATTACATGGGCAAATCTATATACTCTATGTGTATCTAAAACTTTATATACTGGAAATTTTTTATTTATCAATACCTTACTGCGAAGTGAATCATTTGTAATATCACTCTCAATATATTTGCGAATTAAGACATACAACTGATAATATTCACAATACATTCGATTATTTATTTTTTTAAACGAATTCAACATATTTTCATAATCGCTAGTAATTAATTCGTTCTGAAAATGAAACGAGTCTATACCAAACATATATTCAGATTTACAATGTGCCTTTATCATATCTTCATACACTTTATTTAGTGTATTTGATTTAGCTTTTATGGTATCAAAAATATTTTGAATATCACTGCGAAGGTTTTTAATATTTTCAAAGCTGTGTTTTAATTCTAATGTATCTTTCATTAATATATAATTAGAATTTTTTATAAATTATATATTATATAATGACAACTGAGAATCCAATCATTAATGATACGCTTTCAGATAATGTATCTGAAGTAGAGGAAGCAGGTGTATGGACGGAACATCACGAAAACATTCTCATCGAATGGGCAGATAAGGCAACTTGTTTTAGATGGCTCCACGCAAAATCACACATTGAATACTCAAAAGCAAATACATGGTTTACCATTCCTGTAATTGTAATGAGTACGCTTACAGGAACTGCCAATTTCGCACAGGACCGTTTTCCACCAGATATTAAACCAGCCGTATCGTCGATTATTGGCGCGGTCAATATTTTCGCCGGAATTCTAACTACAATCCAACAGTTCTTAAAAATAAGCGAATATAATGAGGCGCATCGTGTTAGCAGCATATCATGGGGTAAATTCTACCGTAACATAAAGGTAGAGTTGGCCAAAGATCCGAGGGAACGCACAGACGTCAGACAGCTGATTAAAACACAAAAGGAGGAATTTGACAGACTAATGGAGACCAGCCCACCAATATCAGAAAAGATAATTATAAGATTTAAGCGCGAATTTTGCGACGAGAACGGAATGAATTACGACCCTGAGCTTAAGAAACCTGAAATATGTGGCGCATTAGAAACAACAAAACATAGCGTATTCAAGGAAAAGGAACTACTTCTAGACTCGGCTACCGCGGTATTATTTAAAGGAATAGCCAAAAATCTTGATTCACGAAAACGCACAGACGTAGTAGAAGGAATAATCACTAATTTTTATAAGGTTAAAAAACGGTATCCAACACCGGATGAAGTAATGAGCGAAATGGATAATAAGGGAAGTATTGAACTAATACAAAAAATACTAGATGATAAAAATACAGAATCAACCAACCCTATTAGTGATGAAGATAACGTTTGAGTTATTGGATATTTAAGTTAACACCTCCAGTAAATATATCACCCGACGTCGATGGCAATATCCAATAGAAAAGAAATAATGCAATAAACCATATTAAATAGCTACCATATGCATCAAATCCAATATTCAGAAAATTAAATGCCGTTGTAATTGCCATTATGAACCCAGTAATAACAAAAATAGAAAACGCAAAATAGCCCAGTTTTTGTGTTGTACTATCCATTATATACACTTACTATATATATTAATCAATAGTAATATCGTTTAACTTGTCTCTCGCGGCATTACTGGTATCTATATTATAATATGCCACAGGAACAATAACTAAACTGCTTCTACACACATATTGTGGTTCAGAGATATTAGTAGTTCTGTCCAAAATAATAGTGTCGAAATTATCCACCCATAACTTATTCTTTTCAGGATAAGTATCAAATCCAGAATAACTTTGTTTTTCAACACCTGTTTTAATTTTTTCAAAACCGGATTTTTTATCGTTTCGCCGTTTAATAGACATATTCATGCTACCAGGAAAGAATACAAACTTAACTAAACCACCATTATTATACCTCCCGTTTTTATCTGTTATTGGAACACCGTTAATAAATGTTTCCTTATAATCAGAACTCCAACAACCATATCTGATGCCCCTGATATACGTTCCCATATAATAAAAGGGACCCATAGACGAGATGTAATTCCCTTTATCCGCACCAAAAACTGATATTGCGGTCACTTTATTAATTGACTTTCCATAATATACGGTTAATGGCGTTTCTAAATTATTATTATATTTGTCAACTAAATATATTAATTCAGAGTTCTTTAAAAATAACTGTGTTAATCTTGAGTCAATATCATAATGTAATGATGTTCTGTGATTAATTATTTCGTCTACATTCACAAACCACAACTCATCCGATTTAGTTTTATATGTGGCCAGATTATAAACATTGTTTGTTTCAAAGAACAGTATATTATCATCATAATACCCCTTGTATTCTATATCCTTATCAATCTTAAACATTTTATTAATTACACCCATACAATCATTACTGGGTGTATTTGTTGTATGTAAAAATGTAGGAAGTTCTAAAATATTGTTATCTCGGTAGAGAAGAAATTCTAAAAATGGTTTATTGTTACTATTCTCTTTATATGAGATTGAATATAAACACATCCTGATTGGTTCGCCTCTCTTTATTGTCGGTTCATTATCCGTCAATATATCTAAACCTTTGTAAATTACCGTCTGTGACATATAACCTAAATATATATATTATTTCTGGGGTTTATGTCTAACACACTCTTTAATTTTAACTTCTCTATTCTCTAGAACATACTCTGCCACATCATTGGAATCAATGTGTGGATTTTCACCAAAGTATGATTGTAAACTATCAAGCAAATACTTCTTGCTAAGCGGAGCCTTAACCTTATTCGAAGAATACATAAGTTTTCCACCCGCCAGATCAAAACAGTCAATCTCATTGTTTTTCATAACATCTACAAGATTATCTGACAGCATTTTTTTCTGAACACGTCTAGATTTCAATTCACTCTGTAAAACTTTCATTTCATCCTCCAATCGTATCCATTCTTTTATTGAACTTACCAGTTCATCTTTAGTTGTCATTATAATAATAGTTAAATTTTATTATTTTTATATTCTTTATCATTAACTCTTTATCATCATTTCTTTTGAGATGACAACTTCCTTCACAATAGTCTTAATTATCTTATTTTCTCCTTTATTGTCTTCACAATCTGTAATTGATTTAACCATTTTAATATATTTATTAGTACCATCTTCTGTTTTGTTCCACTCTGGATTTTTATCCTCCCACTCTTTAATTTTATCAATCTGTCTCTTAGCTAAATTTGTTAGGGCATTTTTCATTATGGTTTTATCCTCCGTATCCTTTTCCCATGCGTCATTATCCTTAACATAAAGAATGTCACGCTTGTAGTCACTACAATGTATAGGACGTTTATGTAAGTCGAGTTGTTTCAACCCTCTTATAAATATATTTGCAATCCCATTTACATATCCGTGTTGTCTCGTATTATCAAGATCAATCATTTCTAAATTCAATGTATCTATAAATTCTGTCAAATTAATAGCATCTTTACAGTGTTCGTTAAGAAATACATTGAGATTGAATTTATTATTTATAGTGGTATTTCCTATTTTAGGAATCATCTCCTTTACCATTTTGCGCATCTCGTGATTTTCCATAAGCATGTTCTGATTCTGAGATACTAACAACGATACCATTGTTCGCAAATCCTCCTTTTCCTTATCTCCAGAAGAGGATTTACAATTTCTCTCGTGTCGGTTAAAACTTTGGACGTGTTTATATTGCTTGCCACAACCACACGTATATACAGGCGCATATATTTTTGAGCCACTTGAGCATTGTGACCTGTTATGTTTTTTCGTTAAACAGTGCTGTTTAAATAAAAATATTTTGTTACAGGAATACGAGCAAGGTTCGCAAACATATTTTTGTGTTTTGTTACCATCGCTATTATAGCATATTTTAGACGACATATATGCTTATATAATGCTCATAAAAATATGCTTAAATTCGTTTTTTTAAAGGTTTTTTCGGGGTTTTAGTGCACTTTTTTCAGCTTACCAACCACTCCCCTACATAAATATATGAAAATATCTTGTTTATACTACATAACTGAAATTTTTAAAATAATTTTTTTTTTTTTCAATTCTCAAATGAAAATATCGAAAATGGACATTTATTTTTGTCCATTTTCGGAAAATACAAATGAGAATTGAAAAAAAAAAAAATTAAATTTTTAATATTATCCTAATAACCAATTCTCTCTTATTTCCAGATATTTTCATATTTCTATTACGCAATTGCTCACGCAAATCAACAACATTCGTTGTTTCGTATAATTTCTGCATTTTATCGGTCCATTCGATTGATTCTAGTCTCTTTGTTTTATTTTTACTATTCCAGTGTTTTTCACATAAATCTCCATGCTCACTTGTGAATCCAGCATTTCCACATGTATTACCTTTATTTTTCCCAGTTTTGAATTTCCAATTACAAGTCTTGTGTGGAAGTGCAAATTTTGTTGGTATTGTAACACCTATTATTTTACGCGATGATGTAATACATGGGATATGAGGTAGTATATTTGTTGTTATTTGTCTACAATATGGGCATTTTATCTCATTCATGTGTAATTTGGCTACTTCATTTGGATTATATCTAGTTTTCTGATTAACCACCTCATTGAATATCGCATCATAATTAAACTTGTGATTACATTTCAATGTTATATAATTATCTACTAGTGTTTTGTTTGTAATAAGGCATTTATTTTCACAACTGGTATATTCGTCCTCATCTGTTTTCATTAGTTCTTCATAGAAATTAATACCCGCATCAATTGTGTAGTTCATTAGTATTATTTATATTTTGTCTTTATATATATTAATGGCATCAAAAAAAGAATGGGGAAATATATGTTGGTTTTTATTTCATACTCTGGCGTATAAACTAAATAACGACGCACATATCGGTAAACTGTTAGAACAAATTTTATCAATATGTAACAACTTACCTTGTGAGGATTGCGCCAGTCATGCAACTAGTATATTAAATACTGTAAACGTTAGCAACATAAAAACACGTAAAGATTTAATTAAATTAATGCTGGATTTTCACAACATTATAAACAAACGACTAGGTAAAGCCGAATATACTATTGAACAAAACAATGAACAATATTCAAGAGCAAAATCAGGATTAATAGTATCACAGTTTATAATTATAATGAAACAAAATAATTATACCGAAAAGGGTATGTTGCACTCTTTTAAAAAGAAACAATGTATACATAAGTTCATAGAGTATATTAATGAACATAAGTCTAATTACCAACCGTGATGTTTATCCCATTGTGGCGACTATCTCTCCTGATTTTGTATTTCTACATTTGAACTTTTGCTTACTTGGTTTGCTACAAAATGGTTTGTTACTCTGAAACTCCTCGAAATATAATAGTTGTTCTAATCCACTGGATTTAAATAGACCATACCATACTAGTCCCATAGACCCTCCTAGCACCATTCCAAGAATAGCTCCCATAGTGCTAGTACATCTATTTTGAACTTTTGTAATCATATCAATACCGAGAATAATAAGTAATGTGGTCAATAGATATATATTCATTTGATTATTGTAGTACATAGGCATGAATAAATAAACAATGGTAAATGCCAAATATAGACTGCTTGATGAGGGGTCTGTGTGCTGTGTCCACGGCCCCTCCAATAGATTACACATCGCGGGTGGGGTTAACTTTTCATCTCCACCCCATGCGAACCCAATCATGTAACTAATGAATGTCGCCAATAACACACCAGATAAATACATTATGCCTTTAAGATTCAAATTAAACAGCGAAAGCATTACTAAAAAAAACGTTAATAATACGGGTGATAGCGTGGATGTTAATTGTAGAATATTAGAAATTGAAAGTTGAATAGCCATATATATATAATACATATAAATAATCATTATAGCATAATTGATAATAGATTTAAACCCATCGGTATATTTATACCTATGGGTATTCCCAGTTATTTCTCACACATTGTTCGTAAACACAGGAGCATATTAGTTAAATACGAGTCATCTCGAATGGCTATCCATAATTTATATATGGATTGCAATTCATTAATTTACGATTCAATATACGAATATGAGAAGACCGACACGTCGACACATTCAATCGCAGAGATCGAAATTAATGTAATTAAAATGGTGTGTGAAAAAATAATTCATTATATAACGTTATTATCACCACAGAACAATGTATTCATTGCTTTTGATGGTGTTGCTCCTATTGCTAAATTAGAACAGCAAAAAAATAGAAGATACAAGTCTTGGTTGGAAAGGGATTTGCGAGATAAAATGGGTATTAATGCTGGTAGTAAATTTGACACGGTGGCTATCACACCTGGAACCGAATTTATGAATAAATTAAATAAATCTATAAATATGAGATTTTCAGAACCTAAACAGTATGGTGTTAATAAATTAATTGTTTCTACCTCAGAGGAGCCTGGTGAAGGAGAACATAAGCTCTATAAATACATTCGCGACAAGAGTGAAGAACACAAAGATTACACAACTGTAATATATGGGCTTGATGCCGATTTAATAATGTTGACACTCAATCATTTACATATAGCAGATTCAATGTATCTATTTCGCGAGACTCCGCATTTCATAAAAAGTCTAGACAAGAGTCTTAATCCAAATAGCGATTATTTGATGGATATTCCCAAATTCGCTACGGCGCTTTCATACGACCTTAATGACAACCGTAAACCTGAGACGTCACAAAAACATAATAGAATTTTCGACTATATATTGTTATGTTTCTTTATGGGAAACGACTTTCTACCTCATTTTCCAGCGTTAAATATCCGAACAACTGGGATTGAGCGAATAATGGATGCGTATAAGAGTGTGGTTGGAAATACAAACGAGAACCTCACAAATGGCGATTCAATAAAATGGAAAAATCTTAGAAAAGTGATAATGCTATTAGCATCGTGTGAAGAGAAGCTAATACACGAAGAGTATCAGATCAGAGAAAAACAGTCGCGTGGTACAATAAATAGATGTAAAGAGTTAGAAGACCGACTTACATCAATACCAATGTTAGATAGAAGTGTTGAATTATATATAAATCCACACGAGACAGGATGGGAAGAGAGATATTATCAACGTCTGTTTGATGTTAAAATAGACGATGCGCGTCGCAAGGAGATTTGTGTGAATTATTTAGAGGGTCTAGAGTGGACACTTAAATATTATACGACAGGATGTTCAGATTGGCGTTGGACGTATAAATATAATTATCCACCACTCGTTAAGGATTTGGTTAAATACATGCCCGCATTTGATGTGAATTTTATTGAACCGTCCACACCATCACCTGTTGCTCCTCTTGTCCAATTGAGCTATGTTATTCCACGCAAGAGTCTGTATTTGGTTCCAGATAAATTAAGAGAACAACTCCTCGCCAAGTATAGCGATAGTTATAGCGAGGATTATGAAATAGAGTGGGCCTATTGTAGATATTTCTGGGAATCGCATGTTAAATTTCACGAGACAGATATTCGAGGTCTTGAGACACTCGTAGAATCGTTATAAATACATATAAACAAAAAATTGTATAGTATATAAATGGCAACGCGCGAAATAGTAACAGACCTAGATGTTCCTGGTTTCCAAACTCTATTTAAAAATATTGGAAATAATATAATTATTCTTAAGTTCACCGCCAAATGGTGTAAGCCGTGTAAGAAGATTAAACCTCTTGTTGATGAGTGGTTTCAAAAGCTCCCCGATAATTTTGTAATAGTGGAGTTAGACATTGACGATACGATGGACTTGTATGTGTCTCTTAAAACTAAGAAAATGGTAAATGGTATTCCAGTTCTTCTTGCATACTACGAACCCTCTACACGGGAGGCTGCGCACTGGTTTATTCCATCGGATTCGGTTACTGGTGCCGATGAATCGAAAGTAAACGATTTTTTTAACAGAATTCAGATAAAGGCGGCAACAATGTAGTTAAAAACGCCTTTTAAAAACATCAATATTATGTATATAATGGATAATATGGATTTAAATTTAGATAATTATGAGCTTACTGATTTACTAACACTATTTAATCTACAGTATGATTTTACCGAGAGTGATCTTAAAAACGCCAAAAAAATAGTGTTAAAAACACACCCAGACAAGAGTAATCTCCCGAAAGAATATTTTTTATTCTTTTCAAAGGCGTATAAGATAATATATTCCATCCATGAATTTAGAGTAAAGGGCAAGGGTTCAACGGAGTATATGTTGGACGAGTCAACCGACGTTGATATTTTTAAAAAACTTACAGGCAAGAAGGATTTCAACAAGGTATTTAACGAATTATTTGATAAATGTAACGTTAGAACAGCGGAAGCAGAGACAGGGTATGGAGAATGGTTGCGGTCAGACGAGGATATGGACAATACTGTAACCACCAAGGAGAATATGCACGAGACGTTTCGGAAGAAGAAAACGGTCGCAAGGGACTCAATAGTAAATCAAACAATACAGGAGACAGGGTATAATACTTATACGGATTTACTTGGAAATGCTCCAGATAATTACAGTTCCGACATGTTTAGCTCATTGGGGTTCGAAGATTTGCGAAACGCACACCGCGAGAATGTTATACCTGTAACAGAAAAGGATATCAAACAAACGTTCAAAAATCAAGAGGAACTCAGAATATATAGAGAGAGTCAAACGATTATTCCTAATTCATTATCTGAATCGAAAGGCATGTTACATAAACAGAAACAACAAGAAATAAAACAGGATACGCAAAGAGCATACACTCTGGCAAAACAAGATGAGTTATATAAAGATATGAATGCAAATTTTATGTCAAATTTGTATAAACTGACATAGTATAATCTGTATCTTAAATAATAATAATAATCTTAAATAATAATATATGATGAAACGAATAAATTTATTATTTATGTTTGTTGTTTTATCTTTGGTGGGAATAGTTTACAACGAATTCAAGAGTAAATATTTAGATAATGACGAACAAAATCACTATAATATTGTAAAGAAATTTTTACTCAACGACACCGATATGTTACTCAATAAACTTCCAGACAGCAAACTGCCTATTATTTGGATACACTCTAAATATGAAGTCAATGCTCGTAACTGGAGCGAATTCTATTCTAGAAATTCAACTGATTTAAATCAACCATATAAGGAGTTGACAATAAAGTCTATTATTGACAAGTGTGGAATGGATTTTAATATCTGTTTAATATGCGATGATTCGTTTTCGGAATTAATACCAAATTGGAACATTGATATTAACAAGACCACTAACCCAATAAAACATAACATAAGAGAGCTTGGTCTTGCGAAACTATTAGATATATACGGTGGGATGATACTACCGGATTCGTTTGTCTGTTTAGATAGTCTTAAATATATATACGAAAAAGGTGTTGCTAATGATGCTATGTTCGTAGGTGAATTGTTAGGCACTACGAATATGAATGCTCCGGAATGTAAACAGAATGAGCGAGCAAACTATTATCCGAGTAACAAATTAATGGGGTGTGGAAAAGAATGCGAGGCTATAAAATGCTATATTAATATGTTAGAGGTCCTTATAACTCAAGACTCAACATCGGAGTCAATATTCACAGGCGTGATTCAGCAGTGGTTGAATGAGAAAGTGAAGCAAAATCGATTAAATATTATAACATCAGAATATTTGGGCGGACGTGATAATAATGGAAAATTGGTAACGATTGACCAGCTTATGGGAAGCAGTTTCATAGAGTTCCATGATTCTATGCTTGGTATTTACATTCCAGACAGCGAATTGTTACTAAGGTCTAAATACTCCTGGCTGTCAAGAATGTCTTCACAGCAAGTGCTAGAGAGTAACAACGTGCTTGGAAAATACTTAGTGGTAGCGTCGGGTATTTCAGTTAGTATATAGTAGACTGGTTCATATGTTGATTTAATATAAACGGGCTTGTTTATATATACTATATCATTCACGTTACATATCTGTCTGATTATCGTGATAAACTGATTGAATGTGGTTACATTATCTATATATTTGGACTTAGATTCATAGTAATAGTCCTGCATTTCATAGCAGAATGGTGCTAGTAAATTATTGTATTTTAATTTTTTGTATGCAACTTTAGATAAAACAAAGTACTTGGACATGTTAATTGTGTCCTCTTCGCAGAATTGCTTTAAAAAATTATAAAATCTCTCATTTGAAATTTTATATTTAAATAACTGTTCGGACATTCTAAATAAATATAGAAATTAAATTATTTGTAAATAACGCAAGTTCGATTTCATCCTCGTGAATATTGTAAAAATATGTGATATATTTACATATAAGTTTAATAATCTTATATTTTTCATCCTCCGATAAATTATTAGTAATCTTAATAAATAGAAAATAATTATCTAGAATATCCATCACAGAGTATCCTTTATCAAACAGTTTATATAATATAGGTATAGCGCTATGAAGATTCTTTTCATTTTTACATATGTTAGTGTAGTTTTCAAAATCACGGAAGCTAATGTTAGTGCACACGCTAATAGCAATATCCAGTGTTATTGTTTTTGCTAATAGTTTGAATTTTTCTAAATAGTTAATTAGTATTCTAACGGAATTATTAGAAATAGAGAGAATAAAAATCTCTGCTTCTGATTCAACAACGATATTTTCTATTTTACATATTCGCTTGAGTATTTTAGATAAATTCGCTGTATGTAGTGCCTTTATTTTGATGGTACTCATGCGAGACTGTATACTCTCTATAACCTTGTTAGTATTAGCACACGAGGCAATGAAATGAACGTTGTGGCTGTACTTATCTATAAAATTGCGAAACACTTGTTGGCTTTGCTCATTAATGACATCAAGGTCGTCAAGAATAATTATCTTCTTCTTACCCACGATATTTGTGGATGTTTGGCAGAAGGTTTTGACTTCATTCCTGTAATAGGATATGCCCTGGTCCTTCAACGTATTGATATACATTACATTTTCTTTATATTCCATATTATCATAATATTCGCGAATTATGGCAGATATAAGAGATGTTTTACCACAACCACTATTTCCTACAAATAATATATTAAGATTATCCATCTTTATAAGTATTTGTATAAGCTCTAATAATTTGGCATCCATCTCGAAATCCTGTAAAAACATTGGTTGATACTTATAAATAAAAGGGAGATCCATTTTATCTAATTCGTAAATTATTATTTAAGTTTATGTATGTATGATATAATAATGTCTGATTCAAAGGGATACTACTCCAGATTAGGATTAAAATCAGACGCAAAATTTGATGAAATTAAACGCGCATACCGAAGGTTGTCGCTTGAGACGCATCCGGATAGGAACGGGAATAGCGAGGAGTCTAGCAACAAGTTCAAGGAAATTAACGAGGCCTACGAGGTTCTTGGAGACGAACAAAAGCGTAAACAATATGATATGGGTGGTTTAGGTGGTTTGTTTGGTATGGATGAAAACTCCGCCAATATGAATCCTGAGGATATCCTTCGTGATTTATTCGGTGGCGGTTTATTTAACGGAATGCCCACACAGTTCGAGACGAACAACTCGCAAACCCATTTTTTTCATATGGGTGGTGGAATGCCAAATATTAATATTAGAACCACAATGCAGAAGCCTACTCCAATATTGAAACATATCAAAATACCAATGGAGGCGGCTTATGCCGGATGTAATATTCCTCTTGAGGTTGACAGGTGGATTATGCATGGAAATATAAAGAGTCAGGAGACGGAAGTCCTTTATGTAAAGATACCGCCAGGTATTGACGAGAACGAAATAATTATTCTGCGCGAGAAGGGAAATATTATCAGTGACGCCAATAAGGGAGATGTTAAAATATTTGTCAAGATTGAAAATAAAACCGATTATACACGCAATGGTCTAGACCTAATATATTGTAAAACCATCACATTAAAGGAGGCGCTTTGTGGATTCGAGTTTACGTTGAAATATGTAGATGGACGAAACTTTCAAATAAATAATAATGAGGGGAACATAATAACTCCTGGTTACAGAAAGTTAATACCTAAAATGGGGATGAAGCGCGATGATAATATCGGCAACCTAGTAATAGATTTCACGGTTATATTTCCAGAATCATTAACTCCTGAACAGGTAACATGTATTAAGGACAATTTATAGTATTTAAATGTCAAATGTTAATAAATTGTTGTATAGAAAAATATAAAAGAATAATATAAATGGACAAGTTTAGTGCGAAAGGGTTTGGCATTTCTAGTGGTATATCAACAATGATGGGACTGCTGGTCGGGTTTTATGCGACAAACGCCAGCAAAATAGTAATATTGAGTGCGTTATTGTCTTTAATTATAAGCGACCCAATAAGCGACAGTTATGGAATATATATCTCTCTTGTGGGTAGCAATCCCGAACTTGCGAACAAATATTTTCTGGAAATATTTGTTTATAAATTACTAATTCAACTATGGTTTTTTTTGATAATGTTAGTGAGTCCGTTAAAAATAGGGTTCATGTTATCATTTATAACAGGGACAATGTTAATTACAGTTGATTATATTACCCGTTTTAAGGATACAATTAGCGTAATATCAGAATTGGTTAAAATTGGACTGTTGATTTTCATAATATTTGTTGCTAATAATATATTACAATTTTACAACGTTTTAATAAATAATTAGAAACTATAATTAGACAACTATAATAAATCATATATATTTATCAAAACATATATATATATGACTTCAATTAAGAACGGTTCAAGAAGCGAAACTAATGGATGGATTAGAATTAATATAAGAGGTGGACCATATGATAGAGGATATGCGAATGGTTATCTGGTTTCTGCCGAAATAAAAGACGCTTTCCGAATTTTAGATTTCAGTCTTATGGACACTTATGGGTTTCCTCGTGAATTCTTCGCCGAGGTAATTAGCGAATTATATGGCACTAAAATTAAAAACAATTACCCCGAATATTACGAGGAGATGCGTGGAATTAAGGAGGGAGCAAATGCGCGTGGTGCGAAGATATCTATGGATGACATTGTAATGTGGAATTGTATTTATAGTGTTCCATATATTGCAGACTATATACCTGGTCTAGTTGTTAATAACGAAAACCTCAATAAGAAATACGGGCATATGTTTGTAGGCGATAAAACTAGCGAGGTAAAGACCATAGACTATGGTATGAAGATGGATAAATGTACTGGGTTTATCGCGGTAGGCGATTATACGAAGGACGGAAAGATTGTTTGTGCCCACAACACGTTTGATTTTTTTGTAGAAGCGCAATTCTGTAATATTGTCGTGGAGGTGAAACCCACCAAGGGACATTCGTTCATAATGCAGTCGCCACCTGGCCATATTGCGAGTGGCACCGATTATTTCGTAAATAGCAACGGATTAATCTGTACGGAGACGACGCTCGGAGGATTCAATGTATTTGAGCTGAACGATCCAATCTGTTGCCGCATCCGTAATGTGGTTCAATATGCGAATTCGCTGGACGACTGTGTCGATATGTTGACAAAGAACAATGGTGGCGATTACGCGAACTCTTGGTTGTTCGGTGATACTAAGACGAATACCATTATGCGTGTGGAGTTAGGTCTCAAGTATGTAAAGGTTGAGAAGAAGAAGAACGGATACTTTGTTGGATTTAACGGCGCGACTGATGATAGAATCAGAAACATAGAGTGTAAAAATACCGGATTTGACGACATAAGACGTCATCAAGGTGCGAGACGTGTTCGTCTTACCCAATTGATGAAGGAGCATAAGGGAAAGATAGATATTGATATTGGTCAGCGAATTCTAGCAGACCACTATGACGTTTATCTTAACCGTGTTAATCCTAGTTCGAGAACGTGTTGTAGTCATTATGAGATGGACAATCGCGAATACATGTCTCAGGCGGACAGACCGAAGCCGTTCCAGCCTCTGGGCGCGATTGACGGTATTGTAACCGACACAACTCTTGCCAAGAAAATGGGGTTTTCTGGGCGATGGGGGTCGTCGTGTGGTGCTGCGTTCATTGCGAAAGACTTTTTGAAGGCGCATCCTCAATGGGACCACCTGGAACCGTATATGCCCGATAGACTATCGCAACCGTGGACGATTTTCACAGGTAAGCGCGGAAAACAAAAGCGAAGCATAAATAAGAGCGGTAAGAGTGGTAATAAGTCGACCAGACGCAAACGGTGAACAGGATAGTTACAAATTTAAAACGCAGTTTTTTCCCTGTATTATATATAAATGAAAGGCAGTTTATATAAAAGACAAATTATTATGTTTATCGTAATGGTAATTATTGGTATGCTGTTCAATCCTATGAACGTATTAGCATATAGATTTACGGACCTATATATATCACAAACCCTATTCTATGGTGGGTTATTAATGGCTTCGAATATGATATGGGCTCATGAGGTAGTTCATTACTTATCTATGGGACATATTAATATAGTTGTTTTGTGTATTGGTATTGTTTTATCTATTAGTATATCGGTTGTATTACGACAGCAGCTATTGGTTGACGATAATCAATGGTTGAGACGAATGATTCCGCATCATTCTACTGCGTTAACCACATCTCATATAATATATAAGAAAACAAATAATCCAGAAATAAAAAAATTAGCTAAAGAAATAATAGAGACACAAGAAAAGGAAATTAGATTAATGAAATCTATGTTATAGAATCGTTTCATCTGTATTCCAATGAGTGCTTTAGTTGTGTAAACAATATAAAAATGATGACTAATATAATAAAATGAAGAATCAGTTCAGAATGGTTATTGGTGTAGTGATTGTAATTATTGGATTTGTGTGTAAAACGTTGTTTATGTAATAATAATTTAATATAATATAAATATAATTGTAATCATATTATTAAGTATATGACTACAATAAAGCGTATTCGCGCAGATTTAAATGAGATGTTAAAAACACCACCAGCGAATTGTTCTGCTGGACCGATGGCTGACAATATTCACGAGTGGCAGGCCACAATTACCGGTCCAGAAGATAGTCCATACCACAACGGAGTATTTTATCTAAAGATTATATTTCCAATTGATTATCCATTTAAACCACCTAGGATTACATTCTTAACCAAGATATATCATTGTAATGTTAGCAGCAAGGGTTCCATTTGTCTAGACATACTAAAGGAACAATGGAGTCCAGCACTTTCTATTAGCACGGTATTGCTAAGTATATGTTCATTAATGACCGACCCTAATCCCGAAGACCCGCTAGTATGTAGCATTGCCGATTTATTAAAACACAATAAAAATAAGCACGATGAAACGGCGCGCTTATTTACATTAAAATACGCCACCGACGATTTAGCTAATTCTCTTAGTTGGAATGGTGCAGTCCACAATGTATAGCGAGTTTTCTGTTACGATAATGTATTCCGTCTCCACTTTGAAAATCTTGGAAATAGGTGATGTGTACTCATCCTCGCTTTTTACAAGGAGCTTCTCTCCATCCTCCTTAACACCAATGAGGACGTTTTTGTCGTGCGAGTTAGTCCAATAGTCCATCATAATAGGTCTGTCTTCGACGATAGCGATTTTAACGGCGTGTTGTAGGCACTGATTGCTCGGCGCAGAGTAATTTGTCTCAGAAGTCATTTATATACTTATTTTATTTAAACGCTTTAAATACTTATATAAACAAAAATATGTAATTAGACTATATCATATTAAAACTATCCATTATACTCAAACTCTACTATTTCTTAATTAGTATAGTTTTTTTACGGCTTGTTTTTTTGGCAATTGGTTTACACGTTAGTGCTCCGTCTACATTTGGAATGTGAATTTCGTTAAACTCTGTTTCCAGCATTGTTCTTACGAACAAGTATATTTTATAGAGAATATCCTCGGTGCATTTACCTACGATTAATACACTGCCCGTCCTAAATATCATAAACGATACTTTGGTGAAGTCGTTTGCGGTAGGTTTCTTACCTGTTTGTATAGAAATACTTGAATCGTAATAAAACTCACATTGGATTCCAGGATATGAACAAGGATCGTATGAACTATTAATGTTATATTTAGATTTAATAATATCAAATAGTCGTTCGCGGTCAATAAAATATCCGCATTTGAAATTAGAATTGATTAGAACGGTTTCGGTCTTTGTATTGTCATATGTAAGTTCAGGAGAAACGTGTTGTTTAATGGTATTCATTAAGATATCAAGCGTTTTAATTAACAAGTCGTCATTCTGAATTCCTGGGATTTCTAGTTTCCCTGTGTTAAATATTTTAACATGAATCTCCTTGAACGCATTATTATACTTTACGCGAATGATCAATACAAAGCAGTTATAAAACGCACCTTTCTTTTTACATCGATAGCTAATAATGTCTTTTTTTGAAAGCCCAACACTTATTTTCCTAACGTCCTTATATTTAATTCGCCCGTCCTCATTAACAATTCTCTGAATAATGTGCTCTTCGACATAGGTATGTCTCATTTTTTCATTTGCGATTTTTTTCTGAAGCGTGTTAAATTCTGTCTCCGAATGCGAATTTAGTTTCATCTGTTTTTTGATGATGCCTTCTATTGGGACATGATAGTCATTGACTGGAATTTCCCAGAATACATTGTTAATATCGATACATTGCGATAGATATGATATTTTAGTTTTGGTAGATATATATAATTCTGAGCATTTCGGAGCAATTTGCGGTTCGGTGATTTCTGTTTCATTTAGCGTAATGTCATATGTTCCGTCACAGAAATCACTCCAAGCCGCGTTAATATCCATCATTCTATTATAGTTGTTTATATATTCTTTAAGTATATCTAATTCAATTATTTAGTATATTCATATAATTCAATATAGAGACCAAATAAGAACTTATAGTCACTCTGATAATATTTCGCGCATTCTACAAATGAAGTATGTTATTAAGTAGCGATTGTCATTGCTCGATATATGTATTATAAACTCCATACATTTTAGAAGTTCCGTGTTAATATACTCAATTTCGTGTCTAATAATATAGTTCAAATAGTCTTTGATGAGGTTCTTTTCATCGATGTTATATTTACCAATTATACCATCTATATATACGGTAATGTTATTGATATTGGAATCCTTGTCCATAAACATTTTCGTCAATACTCTCCATATCTTATTATCAATGACATTTTGTGATATTTTAATATTATGATTTGATTGCATATAGTTTATCATACTTCTAATATCGGATTTATATAGCTGTTGAATAGATATGAGCATATTATCTGTGAAATTAAGGTTCTCCTTGTCGTTTATATTTTTAAGAAATTTAATAATGTCTTTTTGTGGTAGTTGATTAAACCGAAGTCTCATAAACTCATTTTGTAGTGATTCGTCTATTCTGGTTATATAATTACATATCAGACAGAATCTAACATTGTTATTAATGCTTCGGAGAAGGTATTTTAATGCCTGTTGAGCATTTTTAGTCATATAATCTACCTCGTCCAATATAACCAGTTTAGTTCCGGTTACAAAAAGGTTTTTTGAATTAACAAATTGGTTTATCTGATTGCGAATTATGTCTATTCCGCGTTCGTCAGATGCGTTAAGATGAATGGTTAGACTTTTATTGTTTTGATTTTGTTTACCGTGGAATTTATTAACAAGATTAATAATGGTTGTTGTTTTTCCTGTTCCTGGTGGTCCATATAATAGAAGATTTGGAAAGCTATTAGAGTTAAGGATATTATTCAGAATATTTTTATTAATATCATCCAGAACTATATCATCAAAATTAGTAGGTCTATATTTTTCAACCCATGGTTTATGTGAATCATTCATATTATACAATAATTATCATGTATTTAATATAAAAATGAAATAGAAATATAATGCGTTGAAAAATACATATGAACGAGTGTGGATATCTTGAAATGTTTGTTGGTCCGATGTGGTCGGGAAAGACAAGCGAACTATTAAAAATACACAAACGATATACTTTTTGTGATATGGAAATAGTTTCCATAAATTATATAAGTGATACTAGATATGGGGAGAATATTATATCATCACATGATAATATAGCAATTCCTTGTAAATCTGTTAAATGTCTAAGCGATTTTTCGGATATTGAATATGGGTGTTCGTGTCCAGAGTTCACAAAGGCGTCCATTATATTGATAAATGAGGCTCAGTTTTTCACAGATATTGTTGGATGGGTAAAGTGTGCTGTGGAGAGACACCAAAAAAAAATCTATCTTTGTGGATTAGATGGTGATTACAAACGCGAGCAATTTGGTGAATTGTTGGATTTGATTCCATTTTGTGATAAAATAACTAAACTTCATTCGATTTGTGGTGTGTGTAAAAAGAAGGATGCTATATTTACAAAACGAGTGGTACCTAGTGGGGAGCAGAAGCTTATTGGAAATGAGGAATATATACCTGTGTGTAGAATGTGCTATAATAATTGATTTAAAACAATTAATAAAAGTATTTAAATTAAAAAAACTAGGTTATGAATATGACTATTAAAACTGATGAAGTAAAGGTTCCTAAGAAGCGCGGTAGAAAACCAAAGGGTGGTAAGCTTATACAAAAGCCTGAAAACCCTTCCGACGTTATCGTTCCTGAGCCGAATATTATTTTACATTTAAAATGCGGTGAGAATGATCTCCAGACTAAAAATGTCGGAAAGGAAAATGTGGATTCTTTTCAATTTGATAGTAACCCTGACCTACCATATCAGATAATTAACAATAAAAAGAAGAAACATGTAGTTAATGATGAGGGTGACGAACAAAAGAATATGTGGAAAAAATTAAATGAATTGGCATCTAATCTTCATACAAATAATATATCAGATAAACGGTCGGCGTGTTTTTGGTGCACCTGTGATTTTGACAACCCTCCAATCTATATTCCAAAGTATGAATTAAATAATACATACCATTGCTATGGGTGTTTTTGTAGCCCTGAATGCTCGGTGTCGTATTTATTCAATGAACACATAGATGTATCTACACGCGTAGAGAGATATAGTTTATTAAACCATCTGTATTGTAAAATTTATGATTACAATAAAAACATTAAACCAGCACCAAACCCTCATTATTTATTAGACAAATTTTATGGTAATCTTACTATTCAGGAGTATAGAAAATTGCTTAAGAATGAGCGCCTTCTTCTAATTGTAGATAAACCTTTGACAAGAATTTTACCAGAATTACACGAGGACAATGACGATTTTCTTCTGAACCAGCAGTCAATTCCCTCATCCACGAAATTTACACTTCGTAAAAGTAAGCCTCCTACAAAGAAGGAGATTTTGACCGAAAATTTCAATATTAAGTCCTAATTCAATAAATTATAATTAGAAATTTATTGAATATAATTATTCCTCCACTATCTCTGTATTTACAGTCTCAACCAGATTTTTTTTAGCTAATTCCTTTTGTCGCATATATTCTGCTCGCAAAAGTGTTCTCGTCTCTTCCTGTTCCTTATTCTTTCTGTAGCGGAGTGATGCATTGTCCATCATTCCGCGTATCTCTCCATATATTTGTTGATTAGCACTTATCACCAATGTTTCATCATTATTTTTCTTTGGTTCTTTATTTGGGTTCATAAAAGCACGCACAACCGCCATGACATTATAATTGTGTTTTACAAGTTCCGCATCTGCTTTCTCTTCCGTATAATCAGTTTGTCTCATTACCACGTTTCGCATATTGATTTTATGATGAATTGGTATACCATTCGGGAGTGGTTCCGTATTGGGCTTATTTAATTGTGCCATATACTTTAGAATATATAATTATTTAAATGATATTAAACGAATTCCATATCTTAATATAGATGGATAGTGATTTGAGTATTGATGCGATTGTTACTGCTCTTCATTGTAGTCTCGAAGAAACTCTTAAAATTTCTCTTGGCCCCTTTGTAGATAAGTTCAATTCGTCCCGCGAAAATTTCAATGTAGTTTCAGACCTACTAAAACAATTACCAGAATACAAGGAGCTAATTATGAATAATACTATGCTTATGGAGGAGAACCGTATTCTTAAAGAATACATTAAAAAACATTATCGTGAAAATAACCATATTAAACTAAAAATTAGCGAAATCGACAAAATGGAAGACACAGATGAGAGTATATATACGTTAGAGAAGGAAGATGAAAAGGAAGAAGATGAAAAGGAAGATGAAGAAGATGAAGAAGATGAAGAAGATGAAGAAGATGAAAAGGAAGATGAAGAAGAAGATGAAGATGAAGATGAAGAAGATGAAAAGGAAGAAGAAGATGAAAAGGAAGAAGAAGATGAAAAGGAAGAAGAAGATGAAAAGGAAGAAGAAGATGAAAAGGAAGATGAAAAGGAAGAAGAAGAGGTAGTTGAAAAGGAAGAAGAAGAGGTAGTTGAAAAGGAGGAAAAGGAGGAAGAAGATGAAGTTGAAAAGGAGGAAGAAGATGAAAAGGAGGAAGAATATGTA
>Ga0209090_10000691_pt1 | contig 21212 bp, 14 predicted proteins | sample ArcticOcean_MG_C_9_FD_187432 | JGI IMG/M metagenome (GOLD analysis project Ga0209090, IMG submission 187432) | Marine microbial communities from western Arctic Ocean - ArcticOcean_MG_CB2_152 (SPAdes) (version 2) | ecosystem: Environmental > Aquatic > Marine > Oceanic | place: Arctic Ocean... | reverse complement strand
ACACGCGAAAATGATAGTGGTAAAAATAATATCATTAAAGTAATAAATTAATGCTAATTGATTTATTTAATGCTAATTGATTTATTTAATGCTAATTGATTTATTTAATGCTAATTGATTTATTTATTTTATTTATTTTATTATATTATAATAATGACTGCGCCTATTTTAGGGATAGTTTTGTGTTTAGTTTTAGTTTTATGTTTAGTTTTAGTATTGTATAATAAACGTGAGAATTTTACTATTGTAAAAAATAATAAATTAGCAGTTATAGTAACTACATATAATCCAGGGGCAAAATATATTGATAAATGTTTAAATTTAATAGAAACACAAACCTATCAAAATTTCGACGTATGTATTGTTGACGATGCTTCTAATAAAGACCGCGTCGAAACATATAAAATTATTGAAGATTATTGTGAAAGAAATAATTGGAAATTTATTAAAAGAACCGAAAATGTAGGACCTTTAGGAGGTCGTATTGATGCCATAAATGGTTTAAATCCAAGTGACGAAGATATTATTGTATCAATTGATGGAGACGATGAACTCAATAATGAATATGTTTTCAATAGTATTAATAAAATATATCAAGACGATACCTTAATAACATTTGGAAACTATGTTAATAAAGATATATATACAGGGAAATTAAGCAAACCAAGAATTAATTGTAAAAAACATAAGTTTAATAAAATAATCAGGAATAATTCATTTAGAAGTTCAAAATGGGTCTACACACATTTGAAAACATTCAAATATAAAGTCTATAAAAAAATTAATCATGACGACCTTAAAAGAGATGGCGAATATTTAAAATCGGCAACTGATTTGGCCCTTATGTATCCTATGTTAGAAATGTCTAATGGTAGATTTAAATGTGTCCAAAATGTTTTTTATAAATATAATAGAGACCATCCAGAATCGAATAATAAAATTAAAAAAAAATTATCAACACAATCTGAAAATGCGTTATGGGTAAGAAACCAAAAAAAATATAATAATACTTTTTAAAATATTATAATATAATAAATGGCCAGACCAATGGATCCAAGATATCCCAGAGCAGTTAAAAGTACAGAAAATGTATTCACACCTAGAGAACTACAAATGATGGATATAACCCCAGAGAATATGATGAAGGCTAAATGCACACCTTATTTTGAAGATAATTACAAAGATAAAAACAAACTTAGAAATACATTTATTAAAGGTACCGATTCTGGATTATATGAATTTTTTGCCAAGGAAGTTGAATGTTCAGCGAAATTTAGGAGTGGAAAAGACCGATTAAAACAAGCATTAAAAAAAGCCATTAATGAGAAACATTCTACAGAATCAAAAAAAGCAATAAATAAAAAACAAACCGAATACGAGAATGAAATGAACGTCCTATTTCGCAAAATGTCTAAAATATGTCAACATAAAGCTAAAGGCTTATGTGATATTCGAGATAAATCCGATGATCAATATACAAAAGAGGCTCTTAAGGAATTATTACTTAATGAAACTGGTGGTGATCAAAAATCCAATGAGGATGAAATAAAAGCCAATGTAGAAAATATGGACCAAGATGAACTTAAAGAAAAAATTAAAAGAAATAATCCTAGATTCAAGAAATTGTTGGAACTTAGTGATGAAGAACTAGGAATGGGTCGTAAAATGTTACTAATGATTAATGGATTTGTAAGAAAAGGAAAATCCTGGAAATACGATCCAGAAATTGAGAAAAGATTTATTAAAGCGGCATCAATCTGTAGAAATAATAATTTATGTGTTAAAACCGAATTCTCTGATATTCCGAAAGAAATTAGTTCGTTTTCTGAAGCAATATTAGATGGAATAAGCACACCATATTATTATTTATCTGATAAAGGAACTAAAATGTTAGAAATATCTAAACAAAAGGGTATTGAAAGACACGAATCTAGTATGGCTGCGAGTGATGCTAAAATAGAGAAATTAGAAGCAGAACAAAAAGCCCTTGATGAAAAAAAAAAACTAGCTACTGCCATAGGTGAAAATAAAAATGCTTCAGCCACAGACAAAGCACAAGCAGCAAAGGATTTAGAAGCTATTAAAAAACGAGAATCACGTATAAATGAAGGAACACGGGCAAAAAAATCAGTAAGTGCATTAAAATTAAATAAAACCAGTTCACAATATAAAATGGACAAATTAAAATTACAGAAGGAATCACTTACGCAAAAATTAGTGACTCCTAAAAAGCCATTATTATCAAGATTGGCTAAGAAAAGTGTTAGGCAGCGTTCAGAAGAGACTGCGCGAAAACAAGCATTCAAGGACTTAAAAGGCACTAAAAGAAACGAACAATTAGGCATACTAAACGCAAAAAGTAATAAAGAAGGTGTAGCTTTATCACGATCACAAGCACAAACCCGCGCCAGATTACAATATAACATAAAGAACCCAGGTATGGGTATTAGTAAAGAACGTTATAGGGGCATCCAACGTGAAAAAGCGAAACAAGGTCAAGCAGACTTAACTAAATATAAACAAATGAAACCAACCAATTTATCAAAATCACAACAAGCGCGTATGAAAGTTTTAGAAGACGGGGTGTCCCGTATGGGTTTCGGAACAAGTTCAGTTAAATCATTAAAAATAAAAACCGAAACTAGGAATGAAAAAACCAATCGTTTATCCAAAGAAAGAGAAAAATTAATAGAAAAGGCACAAAACACACAACAAAAATTTAGCAAAAACAACACAAAACGATTAAGTAGATTACAGGATGGTAATCTTTTTAAAAACTCTGTATTGAAAAGACAAGGAATATCAAAAAATAATAGAATCTTAGAAAGAATGAAAACTAAAAAGAATATTATGGGTACCGGTGAACAACCAATGACTAAAAAAGATATAAACAAATTAGATAAAAATATTAAGAGATTACAAACTAAGAAAAATAATAGAAATACCAAATTAAATACCAAATTAAAGAACAACAAAACCAACCGAAATAAGTTATTGGAAGAAAGTAAAACACGCGAACTTTCTAAGTCAGAAAAAGCACAATTAAGTAAATTACAATATGGAACCCGTCGATTGGGTGTCGGAGAGAAATCAATTGCTAGTCGTGAAGGAAAAAATAAAACAGTCCGTAATAAAGAAGCAGTTAATGCAAGATTGGAAGCGCTGCAAGCCAAACAATTAAGTGGAGTGCCATTATCTAACAGTAATAAAGTCCAATTATATGGTAAGGAAAGGAGTCGATTTAACCCGAGACGAAGTAAAAAATCATTATACAAAAAATCTGGAATGAATATAAATGCTACTAAAAAAGCACAATTTAACCAACTAAATAAGATAAAAAGAAAGGGTGATTTCACTGAAAAAGGTAGTTGGATAAAAAAAAGTGACCAAAAAAGATATAGACAACTTCAAACCAACATCCTTAAACGTAACGGAATAAAAAGTCCATTAAATAGAACACTAAGGCGTAAAGAACAAGAGGCGGAAGCATTAGAAGCACAAAGCCTACCCGGTAATATGGGACCCGGTATTATGGGACCCGGTATTATGGGACCTGAAAGTTCAACCAGACAGAAAGAATTAAACATACAATTAAACGGATTAAGAGAAACACAAGCAGATCGTACTATGAAAACAATAAAAAAGAAAGCCCTTACAGACCTTAAAGAACGAAAAGAACGAGAAGAACGAGAAGCACGATAAGCACTAGAAATGTAAGCTTAATTTTTTTATTTAAAAATTATTTCTACATCTTTTTTCAGGTAGCAAGTGAAACCTGTTTTTTTTTCAAGAGTATTTGAAAGACGTAAACTATAACGCTTATCTTTTTCGTGATACATAAAACCGGTACATTCTGGTATTTCATTAGCCTTTTCTATTGTTTTTTTCAGTGTGTAAATATAGGGTCCTTTAATAGCATTATTGGTTGTTCCGTGGAAGCAATAATCCTTATAGCCACTAGTATATTTGTCCAATTGTTCTTGGGATGGAAGTTCTATCGTACATTGTTCGTATTTTTTATATTTACCGGTTTTTGAAACTTGTGTTGGACATATTTCGATACCATTGTCTTTTTCATCTAAACATGACTCATATTTTTTATTATCTTTGAAAGTAAATGGAATTATACATTCGGTGTCATTGATTGTCATTTGTTTCGGATTAGGTTTCGTTTTCGTTTTGTTATTTCGTTTCGTTTTTTTAACAATTATTTTTTTTGTTTTTTTAACCATTATTTTAGGTTTGATGTCTTTCTTCAACCAGACCCTAAAGTTATCAGCCCCTTTCAATTTACTTGATTTACGTAAACTAAACCGATTGACATCTTTATGATATGCTATACCTGTACATTCGGGTATTTCTTTCGCAAGTTCCATGGCACGTTTAAGTGAATATATAAATGGGCGTTTAATATAATTGTCTGTAGTGCCATGAAACATCATATTATCGATAGGTTCTTGGAATGCTTCTAATAGATTATCTGGGACTTTCATATTATCTACTTTACATTCTTCTAGGTGACTATCTTTATATTTATTGTCGGCTCTTTCCACTACAGGACAAAATGATTTCCCATTCTCTTTTTCTAAACATGAAGAATACAGGGTTTCTTCGTAATTGAATGGTATTATACATTTATTATTGTTAATAGATTCCTGGGATGGTTCCTGGGATGGTTCCTGGGCTGGTTCCTGGACTGGTTCCTGGACTGGTTCCTGGGATGGTTCCTGGGCTGGTTCCTGGGCTGGTTCCGATTGTGTTCCACAATAACCATATTTAGTCATTATATTGTCTTCATTAACTTCGGTGGCGCATATATTGCCATTTAATGGATTTGGATGACTTTTACAATCATAATATGTTTCAATGTAGTTTTCGGTCTCAGCTTTGAATGGAAATATACATTTACCGGCTTTTACTTTAGATGACCGACTCATATCTTCGTTTGTTTTAGTCATTGTAGTAGCATATATGTCTTTGCTTTCAGTTTCTATAATCTTATTTATGGTTTTGATTAATTCTTTGCTAACATTTATTATTTTAGGGAACGAAACAATCTCATTGTGGATATAAAAATTATATCCATTGTATAGTTTATTTATACTATCAATAATATTATCCCTATTAAATAAAACCATGTTGGTTTTTGTATTTTTTTTATAGATGTTGTCGATAATTTCCATTCGGACATTATAATTAGTCACAATTTTCGTAGACAATATTTTAACAAACAAATCAAATTGAATTTTAGACATTTTCAATTTACATTTTGATGTATTTACCACATATTTATCATTAATAAATTTAATAGTTTTAGTATATTCGTCTTTAGTATTAACATATTCACATTTAGTCGATTTTTTACATTTATTATGTTTCATAGAAAAGCATATTTTATTTGAAATTGTCTTATTATATGGATTTATTTTGTATTCTTTTATTAACAAATTACCCAATTGTTTCAAAAGTAAATATATATTATTCAATTTATAAGTATAATCCATAATCGGATTATCGAGCAATACATTTATTTTACTTTTTAATTTGACAATGTTGGGCGATTTATTATTGAAAAATTCCGAAAACTCTTTTTTGAATTCATTAAATAATTGTTCTTTGGTATAGAATTCATTCAAAGAATCGGTGAATTTCTTGTTTTGATTTTCCGATGATATTCTATCAACAATTTCAAAGTTATCTACCTCGAATTCAATGGGTTTACAAGGATGAACCATATTTCCACGAATGACGATGCCATTAATTTCTCCATTATTTAAAACGTATTTATAGAATTCTATGTTTTCATTCGTAAGTTTGGTTTTCAATTCGTCTATTTTCATTATAGGTAGATTATCGTACTCTATTGTATCTATATTTTTAAACCGATACGTATCGAATGGTATCGTAAATATGGCTAAATTATTCTTTAATAAAATACCAATACCTTTATTATACGAATCCTTAATTAGTGCCTTAACTCTTTCCCTATATTGTTTCATTATTTTACTAATAATAGGTAATTCATGGAGTTCCATTTTTGTATTATAAATACGAGATCCTTCTTCCTTTAGGAGATTAATTATTTTTGTTAGGGACGACACCATGACAGGCGATTCTATTATTGGTTTAATTTCGTTAGCAATAATTTCAACGATGGGTTCATATAATCCACGATATTTATAAAGTAAGCATGTATTATTGGATTCTTGAAAGAATAGGTCTAAATTATCGATTTGTGGAATATTAATATATAGTTTTTCCTTATTTAAAATGACGTATCTTTCAATAATTACTACATTAAGTCCATTGGGAACGAGCCATGTGAGTTTTCGAGATAGTAAATCTATGAAGAATAAGGGTTCTTTTGATACATTCATATCCCCAAGGAAATTCTTGAAACGCTCGAAACTATAAAAAACTTGGTATAAATATCTATCATTTTTATTATTTAGTTGGGCGAATTTACTATATTTTTCAATAAATTTAGTGTATAGCGAGACGTAAGCGCTATTAGTTTCAATTATATCTTCGCCATTTATTGAAAACATTTTGAAAATATCTCCATTATTTAAATTAATAAACAGTTCGGGGGTTATATTTTTAATAATAGTTTTAATTAATTCTTCACTTGACGTTTCTAATATAGTACTTACGCTATTTAAAAAGGATAAATTATGTTCTTGTTTAATTCCATATCTAACTAATATGTTGGAGGTTTCTTTTATGCGAGATTTGTATATTTTATCATTTGTAGAATTAGCAAATAATTCATCTATTATTGTAGGCAACGCTCCAACCTTATCTTCATATAATGGATATTTATCCTTACCAAGCAAATATATTTCATTTCCTTTATAGGATTTATCAACCTTCGGTCTGAATTTCAATTTATTCTTATCATTATAATACGCTTCATACAGAATATTTTCGTTACTATTTTTTATTTTGAAAATCATACCCGGTGTCAATGGTACTTTTAATTTAGTAAATTCATTCATTTTTTCTAATTTTCTGTCAGTATTTACACGATATATACCTTGTTGTTTATATAAGATTACATCATTTGGCTTATACTTTTCATGTATATTTTTTAAGTCGTTGGTAATATTTAAATAATCTACTTCGTGAATAAGACATTTTGAATAGTTCCAATTTTGATTAGAATTACAACAGGGCATACATAAACCATTTGGATGTAATTTCGGGTCTAAGAATCCAGGATAGGCATCTTTTTCAGTTTCCGCTAAATATTTCTTCCATAATTCTGACTTTTTTATTCGCGGATTTGCCCAGTATTTATTTGAACCAGCACGACGAACTATTACAGTTTGATTCTCGGTCATTTCTTTATTTTGAGAGTCAATAATTTCCCCTTGACAATACGGACATTTACCATCATTTTTAATTAATTGGTCGTCTGTAAGTGCTATTTTATCCCGAATACAATAAATACGAGGACACATATAGAAGTTTTTAGTATTTACTGATGACCCCCATTCGAGTTTACTGATATTATTAAATCCCTCGGGGTTAATATTTTTGAAATTTTTCATTTCATTTTGCGACATAATTATAGGTTGTCTCATATCAACCGCACCACATTTTATACTATATGATGAAAAATTCTCCTGTGATTTATATTTCAATAATTTGGTATCTTTATTTCGCATTTTAGACATATAATTTCGCATTGTGTTTTTTTGATATTTTATTTCTTCTTCAATTTCTAATTCAGGTTCGTTTGATTTTTCTTCATATTCCAAATTATCTAAGTTTATATCTTGTTCTTCGACTGTGTCCGCGTCCGCGTCCATGTCCATGTCCATGTCTAGGTCCATGTCGAAGTCTAGGTCGAAGTCTAGGTCATCTTGGGCATCGAATGTACTTTTAGAAACTGGTAGTACTTTCTTTTCAATCGAAACTTCTTCATTAACAATATTAGAGGTTATTTCATTTGCTTTTGAAAACAAGACCATAATGTGTTCTCTAATATTAGCGATTTCAGTCAAATTATTACTATTTTTTATTGTTATTGTAAAACTTTCTTTTTCTTCATCTGAATAATTGGATTTAATATTGATGTCGACATTAAAGTCTACATTTATAGTTTTTAATTCTTGACTTGAGTATTCATCTAAAATAGTTCTAAGAACATATAAAGATTCATTATTAGAGAATCCAAATAAATTCGAGGTAGTTTTAAGCCATAGTTCTTCAAATTGTGAAATAGAATAATTAGGATAATTTTCTTTAAGAATTTTGAAGAGTTGTTTATGATTAATACTATTGTTATATTGGTCTACCCGAAAATAAACGCAATTTATTTCTTTGAGATTATTACTCGGTTTCAAGAGAAAGTGGTTTTGAAAATAATTTACAGCGGATTTAAGTTTCTTTATTTTCGTTCTATCTGTGGTAACATCATATGTAATATCACATTGTATATAATTGATTAATCTTTTTTTGATTAATAGTAATGGTTTTTTGACTAATTTAGTGACTTGTTTTAATAAATCATTAATAACGCTATATAGTTCTTCTTGTTTTGTTTGGTCCAAATACATATTACTATTTTTAACAAAACATTCGCCATCAACATTAATGATTACATCTATATATGAATCATAAAATTTCACCTTATAGGTAATATTATTATTATAAATATCATAATACTGTAGGTCATAAAAAGATGTAAATCTTATATATTGTTTTTCTTTATCGCTATAATTTCTATTTATCCAGGATAATAATATTTCTTTTGATATATTCGGTGTATAATAGTTCTTTTCGTAATTAATAAAATTATTGCCATTTTTTAATGGTAAAATACGTTTGGATATATCATTTTTATTATATATTTTATAGGATTCATTATTCAATTTAGCAAATAACACCGATTCATTTAATTCAAAATTATCGAAAATAAACCCTAAATCTAATGTTCCACCGGGGATTAGGTTTTGTTTAAACAATATATTATTTAATACACAACTATCATATTTTATGTTAAGTTCCTTCGATTTTTCTTCATAGTAATTTTCGATTGCGATTTTATTGGTCAATGTTTTGTTAATGTTATCATAATTTATATTTTCATTTTGTCGTTTTAAATAAGGATAATAAATATTACGAACTTCCTCGCTTATATCTTCTATTTCACTATAATCATAATAATATATGGTATGCCCTATTGAGCCATATGATCCTAATATTTTACCATTTTCATCTATAAATTTATCATCGTAGTCTAATGAAATGGTACTTTCTTTCATTTTCGAATTCAAATATAAGGTCCCGATATCATTTATATATTTATGTCCTAATGTTTCATAGAAATCTTTGAAATCCATTTTTTGTCTAACAATATAATTAGTTCGTTCTTGAATACTAAGCGATTTTCTTTTGGAAAATAAATATAAGTTATTCACATTTGAATCGGTACAACACGTATATATGAGCTTCTTTTTAATTGTATAAATATCATCATACGCGTTTATAAATAAAGGATAAATCTTATTACTAACCTTTATTTCGTCCATAATATTATTACCATACGCATCAGCCAGTATTTTTTGTTCTTCTAACGATATTTTTTCCTTATTGTTGTATTTATTTAATATTGCTTTTGTATAAGAATAATGACCTAAAAATAAATAAGATTCCTCATTCGTTTGATTTATCACCCGATAAATCTTTTTTTTAGGAACAAAAAGACAATCCATATTAATAATTTAGTAGAAAATAATTCCGTGATTATATCCACGGATATATCCACGGATATATCCACGGATATACTTACCATATATCTTCTATTTCTAAGGGGACATATATGTATATAGGATTTGATTATTTTAATGGTGAATCATTAATAACCGTACCACAATAATCGACTGGATTATTAAAGTAATCTTCTTTGGTGTATAGATTACTATTTATTGAATCATTCAAAAGAAATCGCATATTATCCCAGAATTCTTGGTTATGTCCAATAGATTTAGTCATTAAATGCGACAATTCATGTATAGCAACGAATAACATAGTATTTAAGGGTTCTAATTTATTTGAACCATCTTTGGCTCTTATACAAAACACTATTTTCTCACCTTTATTAATACTATACGATGTATATTTATTACCTGGATTACTTTCCGAAATATTACCATTTCTATAATTTTTAGTAAGTCGTTTAATATCTTCGAGATTTTGTGGTGTATAGTTTTCTTGATTTTTTGGATCATTAACCACATCAATCACTTTCAACATAGTTAGATGAATATTCGCCAACAAATTTGCGGCTTCTTGTTTGTCTGGTAAGTTTCTTACTAAATATTCGCGATTATCAATTGTAGATTTAACATATTGAACATCTAACGATTTAGTTTCTAGGTATATATAAAATATAGTAACAACTATTAATAAAAGGAAGAATGATACAAAATCTTTCATGTTTTAATATATTAAAACATAAAAATTGAATTTTATTATTTAACTAAACACATATTAACTTTTACTGAATAAGTAATCATGGAGTCACTTCGTAAATTTTCCAAGAAAATTATTAGACGTAATAAATGTCTTGAACTGCAAGTTATTGATTGGTATGCTAGTAATATTGAGATAGTCGATGACGATGCGGAAGAAGTAGATGAAGACGAAGAAAAAAATAAATATTCCAAAGAACTGGAATACAATATCAAGGCCTTTTGTAATACAAAAAAAGGAACATCCGTGTTGCTTAATATAAACGGATTCCCTCCACATTTATATGTTAATGTTCCGGATGATTTTACGAATGCCGATTGTAGTACTCTTATAGATTCAATTAAAGCAAAGTTGCCGAGTCTTCAAAGGAAAAATATTATTAGTTTCGACAAGGTAAAACGAAAAAAATTCTGGGGGTTTACTAATAATAAACAATATGTATTTCTTCGTATATTATTCAAGAATACATACGCCATGCGGTCTACCGAAAAAGTTCTTAATGGAAAACTTTCGTTCCCTGGAAGAAAATCCCAAGTATATGAAGTATATGAAAGCAATATTCCACCCTTATTGAGATTTTTCCATATTAACAATATTGAACCATCGGGCTGGATTCGCCTTGAAAAGAATACTTATACGGTTTCCGATAAACACGAATTCACCACACAATTATGTTTTAACGTTCATTGGAAAGACGTCAAAATACCAAAGACACCTAAGTTGGAAATGGCGCCTTTCTTAATTTCTTCCTATGATATTGAATGTGATTCAAGTCACGGAGATTTTCCATTACCTAAAAAGGATTATCTTAAGCTTTCACAAGAAATATCGGAACGGTATTACTCGAAACAACTAACTACATATAGTTCAAGTAAACTCACCGAAGAACTGAATACGATGATTTATGATGGTTTCTTTCAAAATACAAAAGATATTAGTAAATTATACACTAAATCAAATATTACACCTAAAAAGGAAACTATTAAACTATGTGCTTCCAAGGCTACACGATTATTCAAAATAACCGAGAATTATAAAATATTAGCAAGTGATATTATTTCAAACTATTTATTCAAAATAGATGATGGTCCATTGGGGCTAGTTGGACTAATTGACGATGCTTTTTGTGATAATATGGATACGAAAGAAACATATTCGATGAACAAAATCTATACGAAGTCTAATGAAAAACCTACGAAGAAAGGTATAGATAATAACGTTCGTATTATTATCAATATATTGGAAAAATTCTATAATAATAATAATGAATCACAAGAACACCTTAAGAAACATATGATACAGTTCAGTGATTATTATTATTTAAATAAAGAAGAATCCACCATATTCTTTGAAGAAGTAAAATACCACAATGAGGTGCTTACTAATAAACTTAATATGCTATGTAACCAAATAACATCGGTTTTCAACGAATCTTTTCCAGAAATCAGCACAACTAAAGACGTTAAAATCAAACGTATTAATACATTATTTAGTAACACCTTTCCAGAATTGGAGGGAGATAAAGTCATTCAGATCGGAACGGCGGTTCAAAAATTTGGCGATCATGAACCATATTTGAAACACATCGTTACATTAGGTACCTGCGACCCCATTGAAAATACAACGGTAATTTCCTGTGAAACCGAAGAGGAAGTATTAATGACTTGGGCTAATTTTATTGTGGATTTAGATCCGGATATCATTACAGGCTACAATATATTTGGGTTTGATTATAGTTATATGTATGAACGTGCTCGCGAATTGGATATTGAAGACGAATTTTCAATGATTTCTCGTATTAAAATGAGAAAATGTGACTTATTTGAAAAGCAATTAAGTTCTTCGGCTCTTGGCGATAATACATTGAAATACATTGATACTATTGGTCGTATTAATATGGACCTTTTGAAAATCGTTCAAAGGGATCATAACTTGGAATCCTATAAATTGGATTTTGTAGCCGAAACATTTATGAATGATTCTATACTTGAAATTAATACTAATGAACTTAAAATAAAGAACGCAAAAGTCCTTACTAAAGGAAATTATATCACATTGCTCGATAAACATAATGAAAAATATAAAAATGGCCATAAGTTTAAAATTGTAAATATTGATTACAAAGAAGAAATAATTACTTTGGAAGAAGACTTAGACAATTGCGACACTATTGTGAAATGGTGTTTAGCAAAGGATGATGTATCGCCGAACGATATTTTCCGACTCCAAAAGGAAAATTCAGCTGGACGATGTATTATTGCTACCTATTGTATTCAAGATTGCGTATTAGTGCTTCATATTATAAACAAACTACAAATTATTACAAATAATATTGCTATGGCTAATACGTGTAGTGTCCCTTTGAGTTTCATTTTCTTGAGGGGGCAAGGTATTAAAGTATTTAGTTTAGTTTCAAAAGAATGTAGGAAAGAAAAGATCTTAATTCCAGTTATTCAAATAGAACAAGACGTAAAGACAATTAAGAATCCTAAATTTGAATACAGTTTGGATTATGATGAAAAACCCAATTTATTGGATAGTTATGAAGGAGCCATTGTATTGAAACCGAATCCAGGTATTTATTTAGATAAATATGTAACGGTTTTAGATTACAGTTCTCTGTATCCATCATCTATGATTAGTGAAAATTTGTCACACGATTCCATTTGTCTCGATGAAAAGTATTTAGGTGAAAAGGGTGCGGAACTTTTAAAAGAATTAGGTTATGATTATGTAGATATTACGCATGATGTCTATAAATGGAAAGACCCGAAAATTAGAACAAAGGGTAAATATAAAGCTGGAGTAAAAACGTGTCGGTTTGCTCAACCGCCCGATGGTGGAAAATCTATTATTCCATCTATCCTAAGACAATTACTCAAAGCTCGTAAAGATACACGCAAGAAACAGAAAAATGAAACGGATGAATTCAAATGGGGAGTATTGGAAGGTCAGCAATTATCATATAAAATTACAGCAAATAGTGTGTATGGTTCTATTGGAGCAAGCACAAGTTCTATTTGTATGAAAAATGTGGCGGCCTCAACCACCGCAATTGGTAGAAGTCTTCTAGAACTAGCCCAAGAAAAAACCCTAGAAAAGTTTGCTGGGGCTGAAATAGTATACGGGGATACGGATAGTATATTTATTAACTTCAATCCTTGTGATAATAATGGAATGCCATTAAAAGATAAAGATGGACTACAGAAAGCCATAGATATGGGTGTTCAAGCAGAAGAATATATTCAACAATTCTTGAAGGCACCCCATAGACTTGAATATGAAAAGACCTTTTATCCGTTTATATTATTTTCCAAAAAAAGATATATTGGTTATAAATTCGAACACGATGTGAACAAATATACGGAAACTAGTATGGGTATCGTAACAAAGCGTCGCGATAATGCTAAAATTGTTAAATATGTATATAAGCGAGTCATGGATTGTCTCTTAAAGGAAAAGAACCTTGAAAAATCTATTAAAACTTTACAAGAAGACCTCCGAGAATTACTGGATGGGAAGTTTGAATTAAACATGTTGACAATTACTAAAAGTCTTCGAGGGTTTTATGCGAATCCTGAACAAATCGCTCATAAAGTCCTGGCAGATAGAATGGGTGAAAGAGACCCTGGCAACAAGCCTCAAAGTAATGATCGTATTCCGTATGTCTATGTAGAAACCAAGATACCTAAAGATGGTAAGATTTTACAAGGCAATCGAATAGAACACCCTCAATATATTATTGAAAATAGCTTGAAACCCGATTATTCGTTTTACATTACGAATCAAATTATGAAGCCTGTAGGACAAATATTTTCATTAATTGTGGAAACCTTACCGGGTTTCAGTAAGAGTAACGAATACTTTAAAACCAGACATAAATATTATTATAATAAATATGACCAGGATGAAAAGAAAACTATAAATAAAGTTACGGATGAGAAAATGATTGAAGTAAGTAAACTGGTATTTGGTGAAATCTTAAGAAAAGCAAATAATGCTCGAACTAAGTCGCGGGAAATTACAGATTTCTTTAAAATTAAAAATTAGTTAGTGGTTCATATCTAATAGAAAACGATGTAATATGGCAATCGGTTTTAAGAATTCAATAGTGTCATTATTTTTAGTAATGGTTTCAATATCACTGTCACTTATATCACAAGTGTTTTCATTGAAGTCCATTACTTGAGATTCTAATATATCCAATGTTTCGTTTATTTTAATAAGTTGCATGAGTTGTTGTGAAGAAAATTCTTTATTTTTTAATGTATTCAGAAGTTTGTGGTATTTGCCTTGTAAATTAGAAAAGTGTATTTTTTGTGCTTCGTAGGGTTCAGTCATTTATTAAATACTATATATAAATTAAAACAATAAAAAATCTAAACAATTAAACCGCGATTGTCCTATGTTATTATTTGAAAAGTATAGACCTAAAAATTTTCAAGGTGCTAAATTAAATTTAGAAAAAATCAATAAATTAAAAAATATTGCCAACATAGATAATTTCCATAATATATTCATATATGGTGGTATGGGTTGTGGTAAATATACGTTGGCAATGATGATACTAAATAATATTTTTGGTAGTGAAATTTATAATAAATCTCAAAAAAAATTCGAATATACAATTGGAAATAGTCATAAAACGATTGATATAATATGTAGTAAATATCACTATGAGGTTTATTTTAATGATAATTACGACTATGATTATAATATAATTGTCGAATTCCTAAAAGATGTATCAAAGTCTTTAAATGTAATGACGAATAGTTTCAAGGTAATTGTTTTACGAAATGTTCAATTTCTAAACAAACACATGTATGATGTAATTAAAAACATATGTGAAAGGTCTCATTCTCAATGTAAATTCATTTTCATGAGTAATAGTTTATCCAATGTTCCGAAATTAATGTTTGGCTTCTTTTTTTTTATACGATTATCGTTGATAACACAGAAAGCCGAATTAAAAGATTATATAAACGCTATCTGTCTAACTGAAAAAATAACGATGAATCCAGATAAATTAGATAAATTAGTTAAAAAGTACAAGTATAATTTAAATATGATATTTGCTAATCTACAATTGATTAAACAGAATAGGAATTATAATATGGTTGACCCATTGGAACTGCGTTACAAAAAAATTATAACTTTAATCAAAAAAAATGATATTACTAAGATTAACGATATCCGAAAGGAATTATATGATTTAACTTCGGGTAATATAAATAAATATGAATTCATAATGTATTTATTTGAACATTTCATAGAAATCACACTCAAGAAGTTTGAACTTATCAGTTTCACTAATTCAATATTCTTAAATATGGGAAAATCATATAGAGATTTATTTCATTTAGAATACTACGTCATGAACTTATTGAACTACACAACATGATTTAGATTTATATACAGTATCGTCTTCGTCGATTGTGAAAGAAGCCATATATTTTTGATGGCTTACAACACCCGAATTTTTGATGATTTCATTTAATAAAATATCAAAGGTTTCATCAATATTTATATTTTCTTTAGAAGAACATTCCAAGTACGTAAATTGGTTTATTTTACAATATTCTTCAGCTTCTTCGTAAGAAACTTCACGTCGCGATTTCAAGTCCGATTTAGCACCAACAACGACTATTTTTCCTTTGAAATCAGTGGTACAACTATCTAATTGTTCTAACCAATAATCTAATTTTTCAAATGTATTTCGGTTTGTTAAGTCAAACACTAATAAAGCACCCTGTGCTCCATTGAAATAAGATTTAATTATGAATCTAAACTTTTCTTCTCCAGCGGTATCCCAAACATGTACTAGAATAGGCTTGTCGTCCTTGATTGTCTTAAAAGAAAAAAAATCAACTCCTATTGTAGACATGTAAGAATTACTAAATATATTGTCATTCTTACGTACGATTAACGATGTTTTACCAGAACTATATTCACCCAATAAGATTATTTTAACTTTTCGGTCATCCATACTATAATTCATTATTTTATTCTTTAATAGTTTTTACATAACCCAAATGTCTTACGGTGAAATGGGGTTGTCCCATGTTGCTTTATAGCGTCTATATGTTTTTTTGTTCCATAACACATATTATTTCTCCAATCATAAATATCATCAATGGGATGTTCATCACAGTATTTTTCGATAAATTGGTCATGATACACCTTAGCCATTATACTGGCGCACGCAATTGGTAAATATTTATTGTCACCACTTATAATACACGTATGGGGAATATTCTCACCACGTTCTGTATGATATGGTTTAAATTTATCTCCATCAACCAGTAAATGATCTACTTCGACATTTAGATTTCTTATGGATTTATGCATACACTTCATTGTGGCGTTTAAAATATTTATACTATCAATAACACCTTGATCTTCACTTTGAACCGAAAAATCAATAGCATGTTCTTCTATGTAATCCTTTAGAATTAACCGCTGTCGTTTAGAATATCTCTTGGAGTCTTTTGTAATCATCATAGTGTCTTCGCCTTCGATTTCCTTGGGCCAAACTACAGCCGCCGTATAAACCGGTCCAGCCAAACAACCACGCGCAACTTCATCTATTCCAGCCTCGAGAACATTATCATAATAATAGGGCTTCATAATTTAAAAATATGTCTATATGTATTTATCTAGGTGATTTTCTTTTCAAATACTATTTCATTATTTTTATATATAGTTATTGAAGACCCGATATTTAAATGAACTTCTTGGTCATTCTCTATTTTCAATAAAAAATGTCCCCAAATATAACTTTTATAAAATTTTATTGAAATGGCTTTTATTTTTGGAAACAAACATTCAATTATTTCGAATGGTTTCGGGAACTTATAATTATTTTCTAGGATGATTTTAACATTTTCAATATTGATTTCGCCATGTTGGTCGTCTTTTTTTTCGTAGGTAATACTTTCTACATTTTCAGCATTAGTTTCAAATATTTTTCCATAAAATAACATAATCGTACTGTAAATACTAGTGATTTATTTTATTTAATATAATAAACGATTATATAAAGCTACGCTATTATTTATATATGATTATATCATAATATATGAAGAAACTTCCTTTAAAATACGAAAATCCTTTTGATAATATGATATATATATTGGTCGAAGAAGTCACGCCTTATTTATATAAAGCAAAGTTAACACCAAATATGATTACTACCGGAGCAAATATACTATCAATCATAGGATTAATTAATTTATGGAATCGAAAATATTTTGAAGCAAGTATTTACTTTGGTGTATCATATGTATTAGATTGTATTGATGGATATATGGCTCGTAAATATAACATGGTTTCGAAATTTGGTGATTATTATGACCACATTAGTGATATATCTAAATGGATAATTTTTGCAATCGTGTTATATTTATTGAAACCGAAAACATTTATTAAAATATTGCCATTAATGCTAGTATCTTTGTATTTGTTAAATGTTCACTTGAGCACACAAGAATACTATTATAATAATAAAGAATCGTCACCATCTTTAGAATATTTAAAACGAATTATACCTAGCTGTATTCAACCTAAAAATAAAAAACAATCACAAAAAAATATGAGAATGACACGGTATTTTGGAAGTGGAACATTTAATTTTGTAATGATACTTATTATTATGTTTTATGATAAATTAAATTAGAATAATATTTTTTTTAAACTAATAATAAGTTTATCATACCAAGTATAGTCATTGAATATTTCTTTATTTTCTTTAGGAATGATTGATTGTGTGGTGTTTTCTTGAGGTGCCAGTGTCGGTACCCGTGTCGTAGGTGCCATTGTCGGTGCCATTGTCGGTGCCATTGTCGGTGCCATTGTCGGTGCCATTGTCGGTGCCATTGTTTTTGGTATTACGATGTCATATTCATTTTCTAATAATAGTTCATCGCTCATTTCAATAAAATGATTCATGGGGGGTTCGGGTTCCACTACAATAAAATCTGGGTCTTTTGCTTTGGTTTTTTGTGGATATAAATTGTCGAATTCATATATTTTTGGTGAATTATCAGGATGAACCATAGTATTTAATAGTTGGAAATGTTCTTTTGACATAGACTTGAATAATTTATAGGAGTCATTATTAATTAAGTAGGACACTAATACGATTGTTATTAATGCCACTAATAGATTTTCGGTTGTGTATTTGTTAAATATAAAAACAATAGAAACCATAATCATTAGTTCAATTAAAAGTTTCTCTATTTTTTTCTTTTGAGGCATTTTTTCATTATGTAAATGAATAAAATGGGAAAAAAATAAAACAATTATTAAAGTAGATACAAGTAATTTTATCATATTAATATTTAAAAATATTTTATTTATTTCAATTATAGTATGAATTTCGATAGTAACCGATGCGATGATACTGTTGTATTGCGAAACCCGAAAATCGCCAAACAACAACAAAAACAAGCAACAAAAACTCATATTTCCGATGAAGCACTTAAACAAGCAAAAATAGATCAAGAAACCGAAGAACTAAAACATAAAACCGTTTCACAAGACATTTCACGACTTATCATTCAAGGTCGTAATGCTAAAAAAATGAACCAAAAACAATTAGCACAATCAATGGCCGTTCAAGTAAGTGTTATTCAAGACTATGAAAATGGTAAGGCGATTCCTAATAATCAAATATTAGGAAAATTGGAAAGAGTGCTTGGGGTAAAATTGCGTGGTAAAATATCTAAATAGATAGTAAATGGCGAAAGTATATGAATTATTCAAAAAATATATAGACCCAAAAATATCCATGAATAATTTCAAGAAGAAAATAAATTCAAGTGATAACGGTGATGTCTATGAATATTTAGATGAAATACCAGAATATAAAAACAATCCCATATATAGTAGATTTACACCAATCGATATTTTATTTGAATATGAAGAAAGTCCAATACAAATATTTAATTATTTTGTTACCGATAATATTACATTGAGTATTCATGCTTACGATACCCCAAAGGAAGAATTTATAAAAAAGGTGATATTTAGAATAATGCTATTGAATCCCAAAGAATTCAATAATAAGTTAGACATAGCAATATTTTTATCTAAGCATAATAAAATTATAAATTTTAAATCCAAAGAACCACTCGGTATAAATGAAGTGAATTCCGGTGTTTCGACAATATATTATAATGGTAATAATCAAACTATTGCTATATTTCGTGAAGAAGAATGCCTGAAAGTTTTAATACACGAATTATTACACTCTTTTAATATGGACAACAAAGACTATAGGAACCCCAATATAGAAGATAAAGTAGATAGTGTCAAGGACTCGCTAGAATTAAATGAAGCCTATGTTGAGTTTACAGCGTGTGTATATAATTCGATTTGTATAATTTTAGAAGAAAACAACTATGCATTTAGCCAAACAACATTCGAACAAATGATGAAAAACGAAATAAATCATAGTATAAAACAAGTCGCAAAAATACTAAAATTTTATAAATATAAAAATATTAATGAATACATAGAACCCAAAAAGAAACAATTTAAATTGAAAGCGAATACTAATGTAGCCGCTTATTATATTATAAAATTATTTATATTAGATAAGTACAAGGAATATATGAATAAGCCTATTGAATTTATATTAGATGACCACGACTTATTAGTTAATCCGAGTCTAAAACGAAGAATCAATTATAGACTCAAACAAGATATCGCCGAAAATCCAGTATCTTTAAAAATGTGTTATTATTAAATTTGAATACATTCACACAAAGACTTAATAATTACAATATATATAACCTAAAATGGGTATAAAAGATCTCAACCCTTTTCTACGTGAAACGACACCGGATTGTATCAAAGAAGTTGCCCTCGGTGATTTCAATGGTAAAAAAGTAGCTATTGACACTTCCATTTATTTCTATAAATTTCTTTATAAAAATGACCGTTATCTCGAAGGATTCTTCCAACAAATCTTTCGCTTAAAGGTTAATGGATTGATTCCCATTTACATTTTTGATGGGGCACCACCACCTGAAAAGAATAATATACTAATTCAACGAAAAGAAAAAAAAATAGAATCGAAACGCGCTATTGATGAAATGCAATCTAAGTATAACTCAATCGAAGACTCGGATGAAAAGAAAAAATTACTTTTTGAACTTATTAAAATGAAAAAGAAACTTATTTTTGTCACGAAGGAACATAACGATAAATTGAAAGAAATGTTAGATACCATTAATGTCCAATATATTCAAGCATCCGGAGAAGCCGATTTGGTATGTGGGCAAATGTATAAACAAGGACATGCTGACATTGTTATGTCGGATGATATGGACTTGCTAACAAGTGGTTCTCGTAAGGTATTTCGCAATTTCTTCATAACTTCCAATAAAGTTCTTTATTATGATTTGGAGGCTATTCTTAATAAACTCGAATTAACTTCCGAACAATGGGTCGATTTCTGTATATTATGTGGATGTGATTACTGTGACCGGATACCTAGTTTAGGTCCCAAAAATGCTATTAAATTACTAAAACTATATAATAATGTACCGAATATATTAGAGAATACAAAAGATAAATATACTATTCCAGATAATTATATAGATACTTACAATAAATCTATTGAAATATTCAAAAATACTGATATAATTGAGTTTACATATAAGCCTATTGTTCATCCGGGTTTTAATGGGGTTGAAAAGACTATCACTATATTAAAATCAAATACG
>Ga0209090_10000689_pt1 | contig 21240 bp, 20 predicted proteins | sample ArcticOcean_MG_C_9_FD_187432 | JGI IMG/M metagenome (GOLD analysis project Ga0209090, IMG submission 187432) | Marine microbial communities from western Arctic Ocean - ArcticOcean_MG_CB2_152 (SPAdes) (version 2) | ecosystem: Environmental > Aquatic > Marine > Oceanic | place: Arctic Ocean... | reverse complement strand
ACATAACCAAGAAAATTTATTTTTTTTATTTATTTTTCTTATTACTAATTTACCATTGTTAGCTTCAATTATTAAATCTAACATACCTGGTAATAGTCTTTTTAATATAGGGTCCCATAATTCATCGTCTCCGGGACTATCCGTAATATCAATAAGATGTTCAAGCATTTTAATAATGAGTTTCTTTTTTTGTTCTACATTGAGAGTTTTATAGAGGTTTGCTTGTAACATAAGTTGTGGAATAATTTCGTGTAAATTATCAATTGATAAATTCGCCATATCGTCCGCAATAATTTCAATCAGTGATTTTTGTTCGTGTGAAAGTGTACCTGCCATATATATATATATAACTATATATATCTCGTAATATCTCGTAATATCTCGTATATTAAAAAAATTATCTATTTACTTAATATAAATGGGCGATATAAGTAATTTCAGTTATACAGCAATACTGCTCATTGTATTTATTATATTTATTTATTTCATTCAACCTATTTACGCAAAGACATATGATTCTAAAGAAGAAGAAGATGCCTACAAGAAAATCAGTAGGTTTGCTTTACCAACTATATCCGTATTATGTTTTTTTATTAGTACATACTTCGTAGCATCTATTATTCAAGATGGTAATTATGAATTTGCTGGTATTTACTACATGATATTGATTTGTGTTATATTCACTATATTAAATAATACCGTATTGTCGAACGATAAAATAAGAAAATATATCAAAGGTAAAAAATTCAGTTCCACCGGATTAATAATGGCTTTAGGTGTCGGTTCAATTGTATTCGGGTTTCTCGACAATTTTGGTTTAAAACTAGGAACCGATGCTTTGGATACCAGTTTCTTGAATATCTTTTTGGGACCGTTTTCAGTTCATAACAAATTCACCCAACATCAAGAGAATATTGCCAAAAATATCACCATTTTAAATACCTGGTCTGGAAGTAAATGGCGGTCAGTTATTAATCAATTACTTCGGTTCAATAAAGAAGTTAAATCATTGAAATCACGAAACATTACAGGGTTCGGTGATTTCATTGAAGATTTAGACTTTTTCTTAGATGCTGAAAAAGGGGGTGGTCCATTAATGATACCCGAAGAAATATTGGCACAAGGAAGAGAAACTACCCGTGTATATGTACGAAATATTAAAGACAAATACGATTTAATTGATGGTTCTAAGAATATGATGGGAAATACCTTCTCAGATTTCATAGGAGCAATATTAGGAGCGGCTATTATTAATTTGTTTATGTATACAACCGCATACGATGGTTTCATAACTGGGGATGACGAAGTCGACGAATCTTTCTGGGTGAAAAAATATAATTCCTATATGCCATTTTTTGAGGCAATATGTATGGCTATTGGTTGCTTATTACCCGTATTTATAAATATAGGTATGACACGTAGTGATACAAATAATAATAAGAAATACGCATGGTTGATTGTGGGAATTATTACACTAACGATAGTAGTATTAATGTATATTAGTGTAAAGGGTGTTAAAAATCTTAACCATAATGAAAAGGTAAATTCAATGAAGAAAACTATTAAAGATTTACAGGACAGATTGGATATAAATGGTGAAAATGAAAACGAATTAAACCAGAAAATCGATGATTTTGTAGGTTCTCTAAAATAAGATTATCTTTAATTATATTAATATGTATGAAAATATAATAGTGTTCTTAATAGTGGCAATATTTGTATGTTTCATTTTATATAGAAGAAACCAGGAAAATTTCGACAATGAATCAAGAGTAATATTGTTTTATGCTCCTTGGTGTAGTTATTCGCAAAATTTCCTAACTATATGGAAACAGTTACTTAAAAATAAGAAAACGTTCAATGACAATGTTCATTTTATAGAAGTTAATATAGATATAAATCCGGATAAAGCAAAATTATACAATGTTAAACATATTCCAATTGTGTTTATTGAGAAAAATAAAGAAATAAAGAAAATACCCAAGTCTCACCTTGTGTCGTATACCAAACTCAATAATTATATTATTCAAGCATTGTAGTATTGTGAATTATAATATCTCGCACAGTATATTCTTTATGAGTCAATATTGATTCAATCGCATCAATCAACGCACTACAATTATTTTTATTTTTATTATCTTTCATTTCTTTCAAAATATTGAAAATAATATTTATTTCATTCTCTGACCATAGTTCTCGCAATTCTTTGAAAATTTTATTATCCTTCTGTTCAATATTATCTATCACGGGTTCTTTTTTAATTTCTTTGTTTTGGTAGTGTTTATTTATATAATCACGATAATGTTCCAATGAATGGGTTATTAATGAATTATACGTATATGACCGTTCTAATCTATTTATACCTTGCTCACTCAATTTAAAAATGTATTCTATTTTAGTGTCTATATAATCATACCACAATAGGGCCTTTTTAATCGGTTGAAACAAATTATGAAGGTCTTCTCGGTTATCCCCTTGCGACCATCGTATAGTTCCTTGTAATATACAGGGTTCATGATACGATATTTTGTTATGAGCGAAACTAATTTTAGTTCCATTTGGTTTGAAATTTAAGATTGCTAAACGCACCATACATGAAAAAGGGTCTAATATAGCATTTTTCTCGGTATTTGTCTTAAAAATAAGACCGAATAGTTTTTTAGTATTTGTTGAAATGAATTCTGACCACATAATTAGATATATGGTATTATTTTTTTAAATTAAAAAAATTTGAATTTAAACAATAAAATATTTATATTATATATTTTATATTATTAAACATGATTGTACCAGTTAGATGTTGGACATGCGGCAAAGTGTTGGCAAACAAATATGAAACCTATAAAGAAAAAGTATTGAAACATACGAAAGGCGAAACTACGTCTGAAACTATTATTGATATTAACAATATTAAGAAAACTCCCGAAGGTAAAGCTTTGGATGAATTGGGATTGAAACGTTATTGTTGTAGAAACGTTATGCTTTCACATACTGAACTTATTGATATTATTTAACCCAAAAATTATAGAATACTTTATAAAAAAAAAAACAAGTATAATTATAATATGATAAACAATGAATTACTATTACCATTATGTTTTTTTTTATTATTGGTATTCATTAACGGAAAAAATTTCTATGGATTTATGATACTTTTAACCGGATTAGCTGTTGTTTCCAAATTAAAAAATCCTAAAATTGCTATAGTATTTGTATTATTATGGGCAATTTTATTTTCTTCTAATAAGTCTAGTGAATATTTCCAAAATACACCTACTACGGATAATAATATACCAACCATTGGACCTTCAGTCGGGGCTACAGACATTAGTGATAATACATTATTACCACTTAGATTGAAAATCAAGAATCAATCCAAAACATATAATCTCAATATGGACCGAAACAATTTATTCAGTGATATTTATAAACAGTTGGAGGCTGTTTCAGGAATGGATTTAACAAAGTATAAAATTGGTCTCGAAATGAAATCCGAATCCGGTGACACTTTAATGTATTATAAAGCAACCAATAATCAAACTATTAATTCTTATAATGAAAGTGCTATGAAAGAAAACAGGGAAGCGAAAGAGAATATAATTGAAAATACTATTATAGAAGAATCGCTCATGCAAAAATACAAATTTAGAGTTATGTATCCAATACCACTAATTGAAAATAATAGTACATTAGAATTTTCATTAAAAACCGAATTAGACCAATTAATTTTCGTCTTCAAAAACCTCACCTTAGTATTTGATAATGACAGTATTCGTAATTTGTTGGCAATTCAAAAGATAACAACACCCAGTTTATTGACTCAAATCGATTCTAGTTCAAATGATTTAATTGTTTCATTAAACCCAGACGATTATAGAAAAATAAGAAACTATGGTTATATTTATCCTATACCTGGATTTAGTATGGAAGCAATAATTACGATTATTAAACAAAATCCACAATTAGACTTAAGTTCTAAAGAAACAACCATACAGCAATTAAATGCGATTAAGGGATCTTTTAGTAATCTTCAAAAAGAAGGACTTGAATTTTATAAGAATCCACTCATTATTAATGCTAAATATTATGAACTACTCAATATACTAGAATTTAATAAATTATTTAATGTAAATAGTGTAAATGATATACAAGAGGTTGAATTAAAGAAAGAAATCGATTATATGGTCATACTTTTTAAACTAAATAATGTATTAACTAGTATTGAACTTAATACGGATGACGAATCTTGGAAATTAAAATCATTACAGAGATTATCAGTAAATTTTGACCAATATTTCGGAAGTACGAATGAAATCTTATTAAAATACGATGTTAAAACTAAAATAACAAAAAAATTATTTAATAAGAAAATAGAACTTGATAAAAACCTATTAGTTGATTTTGATTTAATTAATTTATCGAATAAAATTAATCAACAAGCCCAATTAGAAAGTAAACTATATGAAACCGAAGTAGAAAAACAGCAACAGGTAGAATTCGAAAAAATAGAGAACTTAAATAAAGTTGGAAACATATACGAACAACAGAAAAACCGGAATCCCGAACTTGTAGAAATTAATAAAATAGAAAAGGAATTCGCCAATATTGGATTAGATATAGTTAATGATATTATTAATCTTTTTGGTAATTTCGGAGAAGAAAATTTTAAAAACTATATTGAATTTAGTGATTATGAAGTAGAAGAAAATACAAATAAATACGTATTACACAAATATCTTTATTATTTCAAACAAATTATAATAATAGTAACCAAAGACGGACGCATGTTTTATGTTGGTTTAATGTTTATGGTTATTTCCTTACTATTGTATTTTATTGAAAGTTCAAAATAATATTTAAATATTTTTTTATAGTTTATATATTAATGAACGACACTTGGGAAATAGTTTATAATTATTTTAGAAACACGAAGAATTATCTTACCAATCATCATCTTGATTCATTCAATAATTTCATTGAAGAAAAAATTCCACAGACTTTTCAACAATACAATCCTCAGTATATTTACAAGGAATTTTCAAAGGAATTAAATGATTACAAGTATACAACCAAAATATATTATGGTGGTAAAAATGGCGATGAAATCTTTATTAGCAAACCCGTTGCTTTTAAAGACGATAAAATAAGTCAGTTATATCCCAACGAAGCTCGTTTGCGTAATTTGTCTTATGCTTCTAGTATATTCTGTAATGTGTATGTAGAATATACCGTGTATATGTCCGACGAAGAAAGTGAACCCGAAGTTTTCACCAAAACATTTGAGAAAGTTAATTTAGGTAAAATACCAGTTATGTTGCAGTCCCATTTATGTGTCACACATGGAACTACTCCGGAATTATTAAAACAAATGGGAGAGTGTCCTTATGACCAAGGTGGGTATTTTATTATAGAAGGTTCTGAAAAAGTCATAGTTTCACATGAAAGAAAAGCCGAAAACAAATTGTATATTGTTAAATCCATTGATGAAATGTATAGTTTCAGTGCCCAAATTAAATCGGTTCCGAATGATAGTTTCAAATACGCACGCACGACCGCCATAAATATTAATAATACAAATGATAAAATCACTATACGATTACCTATGATTCACGCACAAATACCACTTTTTGTTTTGTTTCGTTTGTTGGGCATACGATCAGATAAAGAAATTATGGAACATATCCTATATGAATTAGATAGTAAAAAAGCTAAGTTATTCATGGAACACTTACGACCTTCCTTAGAAGATAGTGTATACGTCAAAGACCAAGTAACCGCGATTAAATTTCTTACCCAATTAACCCAGGGAAAAACGACAAGTCATTTGCTGGATAATATTTCCACGGACTTGTTCCCTCATGTAGGTGACAATTTTACCCATAAAGCATTTTATTTAGGATATGTCGTCAATAAATTACTCGAAGTGAAATTGGGAATTCGTGATCCTACAGATCGTGATAGTTTTGAATTCAAGCGTGTGGATTTATCGGGATTCTTATTAGCTAACTTGTTTCGCGAAAGTTTCAAACAATTACAACGTGATATTAGAATCACTATTGATAGTGAATATCGCTTTAACAGTAGCGAATACCAAAACACTAAATTTGCCAATATAATTAATACAGCCAACTATAATAAGATTTTTAACTTTAAAGTCATTACCGATGCTTTCAACAAAGCCTTTAAAATTGGTACTATATTAAATAAAAAAGGTCTTATACAATCTATGAACCGCCTTTCTTGGCCTGGAACCATGTCCCATTTACGTAGAATAAATACACTTGGAGATATGATTATGATGGGACAAAGAAAATTACATGGAACACAATATGGTATGATTTGTCCAGCCGAAACTCCCGATGGTGGAAATATCGGTATTAAAAAACATATGTCTACTATGTGCCAGATTACTTTCGGATGTAGTCCCACGCCAATTATTGATATGTTAGAAGACCTCGGGGTAATTCCTCTTGAATATCTCACTCCTAGTTATGTTTTTAATAAAGTGAAAGTATTTGTCAATGGTAAATGGGTAGGTATTCATGGAAACCCTCTCGAATTGTTTGATACATTACAAACATATAAACGTAATTCACTCATCAATATATTTACATCTATTAGTTTTGACTATCAAAATTTTGAAATTAAAATATTAACCGACGGTGGACGTCTATGCCGTCCAGTAGCCATTGTTGAAGATAATAAAAGTCTCATTTCAAGTGATCATATAAAAAATGCTAAAGACGACACACTAAAGTGGGACCGTTTAGTAGCCGGCAACACAAATATAGATTTCAATAAATACGATTGTAGTTATAAAAAACCAAAAGAAAATATGGAAACATTAAAGAAAAATCGTGGTGTTATCGAATACTTGGATGTAGATGAAATAAATGGAACCCTACTGGCAAACGAACCAAGTGACCTAACCAATGAAAATGTTAATTATACACATATAGAACTCCATCCATCATTGATTTTAGGAACACTTGGTTTTACATTACCCTATTGTAATAGTAGTCAAGCGCCTAGAAATGTCTATGGTACGGGTCAAACAAAACAATCTGTCGGTATATATGCCAGTAATTTCCGTAATCGTATGGATGGAACTTCTAATGTTTTGAGTTATCCACAGAAACCCTTAGTATCCACTAAACTTAGTGACTATGTTTTCAGTAACCAACTCCCAACCGGTGTTAACGCCATTGTTGCCATTGGTTGCTATAGTGGTTATAATCAAGAAGATAGTATTATTATAAATAAGACATCGATTGAACGTGGATTATTTAATGGTTTCACATTCAAAACGTTTGAAGCGGAAGAACGATATGATACTAAAGATAACGTCGAACATATTATAGGTAAAAATCCCGATGAAACTAAACTTAAAAAGGAATATAACTACAGTCAGCTTAATAGTGATGGTGTGGTAGAAGAAGGTACATTTGTTAATGGTAATGACATTTTGATTAGTAAATACATTAAAAATGACGATGACACTTTTGATGATAGTGTTGGATTAAAAGCGGATGTTGATGGTGTTGTAGATAAAGTGTTTATTGACTACATGAACACCCATAAACACCGCATATGTAAAGTACGAATTTCGAACAAACGTAATCCAGCATTAGGAGATAAATTTGCTAGCAGACACGGACAGAAAGGAACAATCGGTATGGTATTAAGACAAGAAGATATGCCTTTCACAAAAGACGGTATTTGTCCAGATTTAATTGTCAATCCACATGCTTTTCCAAGTCGTATGACATTGGGACAATTCATTGAAGTAATTCAAGGTAAAGTATGTTGTGATATGGGATTCTTTGCGGACTCGACACCCTTTAATCATATTTATAGCGAAGACATTTCTGAAATGTTAGAGAAGAAATGTGGTTTCGCTAAACATGGTGATGAAGTATTATATGGTGGTATTTTCGGTAATCAGCTAGAAACCAAATTATTTATTGGTCCGACATATTACCAACGCCTAAAACATATGGTAAAAGATAAAGTAAATTCACGTAATACGGGTAAATATACATTGAAAAACAAACAGCCACCATCGGGTAGATCAGCTGGAGGTGGATTACGTATAGGTGAGATGGAACGCGATGCCATATTATCTCACGGTATGATGGGATTTCTTAAAGAATCTATGTTTGAACGTAGTGATAAGTATGAATATCATATTTCAGATACAAGCGGTATGATAGCAATAGCTAATAGAGACCAAAACAAATTTATTGACCCTAGTGCTAGCGGTCCATTGGAATTTGATAAGGACTTAAATCTGTTGAATTATAATTCACAAAATGCGGAAGTTGTTCCTATAAGAGTTCCGTATAATACAAAAATGCTTACACAAGAGTGTGAGGCAATGGGTATATGTATGCGTTTAATTCCACGCGAAGATGCTTCTTATAAACCATTAGAAATGGGAGAAAAAACATTCGAACCACAGTTTAAACCCAAACCAACCTATAAACCGAAAACAAATCGTGTATCATATGATAAGGTTCAGGTTCCATCGATTAAACCAAGTGGTATCGTTACGGAGGAATATTATAAGAAACAATTAATGACACCACTAACAGAGTTCGAATTGAATAAATTCATCGATAAATTAAAAGATTCCAATGAAACTTCTAAGGAACAATTACGTAGCGAAAATAAATTAATAGTAACTAAATTAGAAAATAACCAATATTTAGTTAGCGAAGAAGTCAATCCAAGTTTTGAAACCATTTCTGTTAATCTGGTTGAAAATTACGGCGAATTATTAGTAGGGGATAAAATAGATGCGTCTAGCTTACTTGAAACACAATATCCAAGCCACAATTTTAGCTATTATGACTACGAACCTAAAAGCCCGGAATACGTACCAGAAAGTCCGGAATACAGGCCTACTAGTCCATCCGAACCAGTTCCAACTTTCGGATATAATAGTCCGGTATATAAACCAGATGCTACTTTCGAACCAAGGAGCCCGTCGTATGATCCACAGAGCCCGTCATTCGGACCAAGGACTCCTCCGTCATTCGAACCAAGGACTCCCCCGTCATTCGGTTATAATAGTCCCGTATATGTTCCCGACAGTGAACCATCTTTCCCAGCGCTGGTTCCTGTTCCGGAACGACCTTTGAGTCCAGTTCCACAAGAAAAGGCAATTATTAACTTATTACCAGCGGTCAATGAACCATTTATTCCACAAGAACCACCTTTATTAAAGACGGATGAACTTACTAATATTAATCTCGATAAATACTTTGACGATGACTATAATCAAGACCCAAGTGAGGATTATGCTCCGGTTAGTCCAGAGTATCATCCGGATGGAACATTTGGACCAGAACCACCAGGTGAAAGAACAAAGGGCTATGAATCAGCCGAAGATGGTACAACTAGAATATTCAAATTAGATTTACCCGAAACTATGCCAAGTATTGAAGATCTGGAATCTACATCGGACCCTATGAAATCGGATTTCGACATGGCACTTGAAGACGCAGAATTGGATTTCGATAATATCCCTGAAATATAATTGTCGTATTATATTGTTAAATTTATTCTTATTTTTTTTTAATTATGACTTCTAAAAAATATTATTCGTTTAATGATTATTTAGATATAATGAATATAGATGATTCCAATATATACACTTGCGATATTCAATCGTATATAAATAATCCCAACTATAATTTCATCTATAATAAATTGTTGGTTTCACAATCCCAAAACATACCCTGCGCCCCCCTTGGAATTTATCCCACAACATATCCGGTAATATTTAAACCAATATATAACCTACACGGTATGAGCAGAAGTTTCTACAAAATACATAATGATGAAGAATATGATACTTGTTTTAAAGATGGATTGTTTTGGCAAGAATATTTCCCAGGACCACAAGTTAATTTAGATGTAGTTTACAATAAAGATAAAATAGTCTTCTATTCTGCTCTACAATCAATATCTGGAAATCAAGGTTCATTTAAGAGTCACGAGACACTTATAGATTATGTTATCCCTAGTAAAATAGAAAACTGGATTCATACATATTTAAAAGGCTATAAGGGTTGTTTAAATATTGAAATAATCGATGGAAATATAATAGAATGTCATTTGCGACTCAATGGCGATTTTCATTTATATAATCCGGAATTTGTTGGCAATTTATATGAATTCTTTCGCGGAAACATTGATACTATTAATTATAACGTTCCATATACTTGTATGTTTCCTTTATTTATACATAGAAACCTAATCAATAGTTTAAAAACTAACAGTGAAAAATTCACACAGTTTTTAATGAAAAATTCCAAGGTTATTACATTTTATTATGACAATCTAGATTCCATACAACAATCCCATTTATTACGCGCCATGATGATAGAAGTAAATGATTATTCTCACGGTGAAAAGATCATAGAATTATTTCAGAAAACACTAAATGAATAATCACTAATAGTGATATATATATATATTCTCATTTATATATTATATATATAATGGGAAGTTCAAGCAAAGATAAATGCTCTTGTAAAAGAAATAAAAACAATCAAATGGTATGTGGAAGTGGATGTATCAATAGTGGCGAAAGTTGTAAAAAACCAACCGATTGTAAATCACCTAAAAAGGTAAAGGTAAACGTATCTCTCGGTAATTCTAAAAACAAGACCAAAAAAGTCAATGTAGTTATGAAGGGGAAGGAATCATCGAAAAGGACACTAAAGGGAGGAAAAACAAAGAAAGCACGATTTAACTACGGTAAAATGACCAATCTCATATCGCGTAAAAAGGCTAAAGAAATTGGCGCCGTTCACGGAATACCAAGCGTAAGTGAAAAAGACTCAAAGGGTAATGTTTTAAGTGTAACCTGGAATAATATTGAAGGACATCATAGCGTAACTGTGTATAATGATATCTATAGAAAATGGCACCCTCATCCAGCGGAAGTATATGTTGTAACACGTAGATTAATAAAAGTCCCCGACCATTTAATGGGTCCATTGAAATACGCCAGTGAAACTATTAATATTGAACAATTACGCGCAAATAAAGAAGAAAATTTCCGCTATGGTAAATCTGGCAAAAAGGGACATTCACTTGTTACTGGTTCGTGTGCGTCAATAAGCATCTCGGCAATTACTTTGAAATTTGTAGAAGATATGTGTAAAAAATACAAAGAACCGGTGACTAATCCCTATAAATTATTCAAAGAATTCCGCGATACATACGACGAGCGTGTAACAAACTATCTCCACGGAAAAGGAATGAAACCAAGAATTCCTTGGTATCCTAATATATTAGAAAAAGACGTAGAAAATAAGGTAATCGTCGAAGAAAAATAAAATATTATTATAATCATGAGTATGGCACAAGTAAATCTTCAGCACATATTTTTAGTTGGTCCATTATTGTTTTATATTGGAACCCAAAAAGAGAATACCCCAAAATGGGCGTTCATTTCACTAGCAACATTAACAGCAATGATTCCATTTATTGTTTCATATAATTATTCCAGTTTATCGTATAGAGCAATTGTTAATGCTAGTCACTATTTATTTTGGATACCGTTATTCGGATATATAGCATACGCAGGATTAAATAAACGTCTGGGAGTCTATATCTACCCATTATTACAATTACTGGGATTAAGTGCGATTACGATCCATCTTTTCCTTTTTTCACAGAAAATGAATTGGGTAGATTAATATGGTTATTAATATGGTTATTAATATGGTTATTAATATATTATAGAGCAATTCGGAATCCAATATATTGGTTAGCACAATCGGGGTATTGAGCATTTCTATAAGACGGGTAAGCCAATTCTTTCGCAGTACACCACGAAGCCCCGCGACAAACCCGTTTAAAACCGAAAAATGGATAACTCATTTCACGATATAATGGGTCTATCACAAAACCATCGTATGGATATATGGTTTCTTGACACCATTCATAGTTACTACCCATTAATTCATTAATATTGTCTTCATTTGTATATTTTTCATTATATTCAACTATATATTGATTTCTATAATCTATATTCAGGTCTTCATAGTTAATAGGTGATTTTTTCGCCATATATTCCCATTCATCTTCGTAAAGCATACGGCATTGCTTCCAATTTGCGTAGGCTTCGGCTTCATACCAGGATACATTAATTACAGGATAATTATAAAGACATTCAATGGGAATTAATTGGTCAAAATAATTAATAGTAAAACTATTTTCAGTTGTTTTATTCCAATAAAGTGGGAAATCGTTATTCTTGTTTTTTTTCCATCGCAATCCATTTGGACTCCAATGTATTTCATTGTCATAGGCACCATTTTTGATAAAGGTCATAAAATCATAAAACGATATTTTGTATTTAGAAACCCAGAATTTATGAATAATTTTATTGAATGATGGCTTTTCATTATCAAAACCTATACTTTTAACATTTTCGGTATATCCCTGTGTAAAATGTCCACCGTTTATTTGAACCATAATGTTTTCAATAATAGTTTCAGATTTAGGATAGAGTTTGAGGTTTTGTTTATACATATTAGGTAACTGGCGATAGACTAATTGATTCGTAAAAAGGAAACTTTCAAGGTGCATATGAATATGTAGTAACACAAATGATATCATATAATTCATAGAAACATTAATGTTGTCCATCGTTTTTATTATTATATCTAATTTATTAAATATATATTGTTTATAAACTATTAATTCATCTATTCCTACTAATTCTACATTGTATCTTTCAGGAGCATTCAATTCAAAGCTATCATATATATCATTATTAATTCTAATATTAATAGGAAATGTGTAATCCATAAGTATATGTCTAAGAGCGTGTTTCTCAATAAAAAACAAAGCGTGTCCAATTTCCCATAATAAAGGATTATGTTTAGAATATAATGACTTCTCCATTCCAGTATGATTTACTAGTATATCAAAACCAAATTTATCAAGTAAGTATTCGGTTTTATTTTTCAACCGAAGCAAATAATCGGGATTATATATTGGTTTGAAATTATGTAATTTTTTGTAAATTTCCAGTGTGGATAATTCCATTTTTTATAATATTTAAAAACATAATTAATGGTTTAAGTATAAAAAATTGCAAGATATGTTCAGATATATAGCAACTGGGTTTTTGTTTGGGATTTTAGGAGGACTGGTTTATTATAGTAAAGAAGTGAAAGAAAGAATGATGCGTTATATTGTAACATTCGTAAATAATAATCGCGATTATAGTGTTAAAGATACAGCAAGTAATACCGAAGTCATTTTATCGAGGACTTGTCCCCACGCTGGTTGTGAAGTAGACTATAAAGAAGGTCAAGAAGAATTTGAATGTCCTTGTCATGGTTCGACATTTGATATGGATGGAAATGTCACTTCCGGTCCAGCTGAAGAAAATTTAGAAAAGAAAAGTCAATAATAATAAAAATACATTTTTTTTCTTTTACTATTATATAAAATGCCTTCTTCTGTTGCTCCTATCCCCAAAAGTCTATTGAGAATGGCTGGAAAAAATCAAAGAAACATGGAACAAAAAAAACGTAATAAATTAACACGAAACTTAAGAGAAGCAAGACGCGCCGCAGAAAACAAAGAACGTGTTGAAAAAGCGTATTCTAAACTTCAAGCACGTTTAAATGCTTTGAAACGTAAATCACCTAAAAAAACGAATTCGTCAAACAAGTTTGTCAATGTTACCAGAAACAATCTAAAAGGATACAACAAAAAAAAATCTTCTAAAAAAACCAAGGGTCGTTCAACAACCTTAAACCGAATGACAAAGAAAGTACTTAAGGCATTCCGAAAATAAGTGATATTTATTCAAGTGGATTGTATTCGCTATGTGTTTTTGTTAAAATACTTATAATTCCAGATAAAACAAAACTAATTATTGTATATATTATACCACACGCTATAAATATTTGAATTCCATAGAAATATGAAATGAATAATCCGATTGAGGTTATTAAATATAGCATACATAAAGATGTTTTTATACATAATGGAGAGAACCTTTTATAAAGTAAATAACTATTGGTAGCATTTATCCAAGAATAAGTAGAAATGGAATATAAAAATATAAATATTATTTTAAATATTATTTCATTAAACAACATAATTTATATATTTGTTGTTATTTTCATTTAAATATTTTTAGTTTGTATATTGTATAAAATGTCAACCTATTTACAATATAGTAATCCCGATAATTTAAAAGTAGGAAACACATTAAGTGTCGGATGTAAAAAATTCACAAGTTTCGCGGGTTCATTAGCAAACACTACTGCGGTTGCTACCGCTTATTCCGAAAATGATGTGTTAATAGAACTTGGAACTCTTGATATATCATTGCCATCGAATTTCGACCAAACTGCGCGAAAAATAGTAATTGAAAAAATTATAGTAAATGTTGAAGTTGCAGCAGGACAAACATTAGTCGGACACATTTCAGCAAGTGCTACAACAGGAACAGCAACAAATAGTGCCGTTGCTACACCAACCGAATTATTTGGGACAGGAGCAACCCAATTATCTCCTGAAGGTTATGGATTAGCCACCACAGCAACTGAAGCCGATATTAATTTTAATTCGGCTGATGTTACCTTTTGTTCTCCTGGTATTGTTATGGCACCTACATTGATTCATATTTATGCGTGTACTCACACAGCAATTAATGCTGATATTACAGCAGGTCGGTTCAATGTTATGGTAGAATATACAGTCGTATAAATTTTTATTTATATCTTTTTTTAATTAAAAATATTTTTTTTTTATTGAAAAAAAAAAGAAAAATAGCGTTATGTCGCTTAATTGGAGTAAGAACTTAGCTTACTTAATTGGAGTAAGCAAGACCTCCCATACCACTCATGACACGAAGGACATTGTAGTTAAGGGCGTATACATTGGCAACAGTAACACTGGCACTGAATTGGAGTTTGGCAGTGTCAATTCTGGAGAAGTTACATGTTCCAGATGGTTGGTGTTCTTCTGGTTTAAGTGCGAATGAGTACATGTTGATTTTGCTGGTAAGTGAAGATACACGTGGTTGAGCATCTTGTGCGCGAGCAACAATTTGAACATTGAGACCATCAGCATCAGCCAAAGTATGTAATTGCGCTGCTGGAATTGCGGTGACAAATACACATACTGGGTCAGCAGCTGTAGAAACAGATGCTAATTGAACTGTATGAAATTTAACTTCATTAACATCGCCGGCGACAGCATCGTTACCACCTACAGTTATAACAAGAACATCACCTACTTTAACTGGAACAGCTGCGTAGTCAACAGAATCAAAAGTGATTTGTGTTGCTTCTAATTTAGCAGCACCATCAGCTACAGTTGCGTCATGTGTAAGAACAGTTGTATCTAAAGGTGCAATATAAGTAGCTCTGTTAGATTCAAGAATATTGGCTCCTGGAACCGCGGTGTGGTGTTGGTATGGTTGTCTCAATTGGTAGTATTCACGTGTTTGGGCAGAAAGACGGTCATGTCCGTTCAATGTAATTTTTGTGGTTTGTGTAGTAAGGTTGTTCGCTGCGGTGGTAGTCCAGTAAAGTGCCTTGACTGGATGGTTGAAGTTAAGTTTTTGTGAACTATCGGCTGAACCAGATTCAATTTGAACTTGTTCAATAAGGTATTCGTGGGATACTTGTGCGAATCTACGACGTTCATCAGTATCGAGGTATACGTAGTCAGCAAATACTTGGCAAGTTGGTGCTGTGGCAATTGTTCCAGCATCACGAGCAATTTCTGTTGTGACACCCCATGTGAATCTTACTTTAACTTCGTGGTATTGAAGGGCAATAAGTGGTAAGTAACAACCTGGGTTACGGCAGAAATAGAATTGGAGTGGTACGTGTACTGCGTTTTGTGCGGTTTCAACGTTAGTGTTAAGACTGTTGGTCATACCACCAGTCATGTATCTGTAACCAGCGGCTTTGCCTTCTGGAACTGTAAGTTCGCTCCACATTTGCATCCATTCGCGGTTTTGTTTGTCGATTTCTTGACCACCAATTTCGAGTCGGACTTCAGAAATGAGTTTATCACCAATAATACCATCAGCGGCAGTGGTGTCAAGGTCTGCTTTGACGTACATAGGACCGAGCAAGTCACCATTTCTTGATACAGTTACTGTACCTGTGGTGGCAGATGTACCAAGTTGTGATGTACCATTAACGGTTTGTTCAATAGTTTCCATTGAGAAGTTAGTGTGGCGTCTGTATACAACCTTGAAGAATGTGATTTGTGGATTTCCTGTAAGATAGATATCTTGAGCTCCGTAAGCGACCAATTGCATTAAACCTCCTCCCATTTTATATATTAAACAAAGAAAATAATTTTACAGAAATTAATTAATTAATTAATTTTTCTGAATATATAGTATAATAAAAAAAATGATTTTATCTTCATATATGAACTACTTGAACGGTATGATAATTGCTTTATTAGTTATTTTACTAGCACTAAAAATAAATAAAGAACAATTTTTTCCCTTTTATGAAATGAGCCCATCTAAAAGAAATATGTCTCTGGATTTACGATGTGAGCCAGAAATACCAAAAAAAAAATATCCATTTCATAATTCATCTATTGATTATTATTATCGACCCAAATGTCTAGGAAATTTATTATAAAAATTCATTTCATTTTTACACGATTCATATCTATAATTACAATCGAACAAGAACAAGTATCAAAATAACTAAGTTCTTCATCGTCGTGTAGTTCAACTATAAATTTATCTGTAGTTTTATCATTATTGATAAAACCCAATTCCAATATATCGGTGTATTCAAATACCAAATTATAATCTCGTGTATCGGCATTTCGCATCAAATGCGTTTTTCCATTATCACCCCGACCATATACAATAATAATTTTGGTGTTTTTTTGGATATTATTATTAATAAGCATTTCTGCTTCCTTGTATGTTGAAACTTTAACCATAGTTGTAATAATATTTTCTGTTAAAAGTCCTTAAAACAATTTCAAATTTTAAATTGTTTTAACGTCCGAGGCTTCTTCCGATGCTTCTTCAGATGCTTCTCCCGAGGCTTCTTCCTCCTTGGGTTTAGGGTCTAATCCTACAATAAATTCATACACTTTCTTTGAAAACTTATAATGACATCCATTGGGTTGTTGATTGTCTGGAACTAACCATTTTTTTTCATTATTAGAATAAATAAGTCCAACGAACTTATCTTCCCAAGAATATTCCGAATACTCTCTAAATCTACCTCTTAATAGACCTTGCGTTTCATTTCCAATATCGGTTGAAAATTTACCATTTTCCCAGAATTTCTTTGAAAACATAAGTGTTCCTAAATAAATCCTCTGGAAATAATCAATGCTTTGTCCATTTGTACTAATAATAGATATATAGCGATTAATATCAAATGTTCCCATTGTAGTACATCCAATTATTTCCTTTTTACTATTAAGGTATTCGTTGGCGATTTTTCTCAATCCGGATTCATAAAAGAAATAATCGTCCTCCATAATCATTATTGTATCATTTGTAGCATTTTCAATACCCAGATTTAACATATGTCCATATGTAGCATCGTCATTAGCCTTTGTATACCGAATTCTAAATTGTTCTCGGACTTCTACTGGAGGCATCATACTTTCGACATCGTCGTCTGTATTATTGACGACAATCCACTCTAATTTTTCACGTGGATAACTATGAGAACGGAAATTCAATATTGGCAATTTAAAAAAGTTCATAGTGCTACTGTAAACCGTAATAATTGAAATACTTGGTAAGTCTTCGTCTTTATGTTCTTTGTCTTCGCGTTTTTTGACATCTAACGTATTTCTAAATACTTCTTGGAAATATTCATGTGCTCTTTCATTAAAAATAGTTTGTTGGCGATGCGCCCACATTTTATTGTTTTCACCCATCAATTCCAGAGATGTATCTGAAATATTCAATGCTTTTTCTACGGTTTCTTCCAAGGATTCCTTTGAAAATGTGTATTTAGAACCAAGGAAATTTGGATTTTTCTTTTTAGTACATGATACTGGAAAATAGTTATCTTCATAAAGTAATTCGGTTATGGGTCCTTTATTAATACATATAGGAACATTTCCACATAACATACATTGATTGATATTGTGGTTGTAATTATCAATAGTATCTAGGCATACATGTACCAAACATGTATTAAATAAGTTTTCATATTTTTCTTGGTCAATTTTTTCGATATACATAATATTTGCCAGATTTCTCTTATTGAGACCAGTTTTTGGGACACCACTGAAAACGATGTTCAAAGTAGGATAGTCCAATTGCCATATGTCAATAAGTTTCTGGATATCTTGATAATTATGGTCATTATATAAAGCCAACCAATCTTCACGTGTTTTATCCAGATTGTGGTTAGAATTATCGGTGGAACGCCACCCAATGTTTTTAATTCGTTCTGGCTCTACTAAGTCTTTAAAAACTTCATACGAATATTTGGTTTTACATAAGATTAAATCAATCCCTTCTAACATTGGAATATTTTCTTTTGAAAAATATTGATGATTAGGAATAAATACATTATATTTGGCTTTTCGTATAAAACTATAGTTAATTGATTCGATGAAAATATTGATTTGTGATTGTGGACACGTATAATTATTTATATTAATGTGAGAAATCTTGGGTTTTTCTTTGAACCGTTTAAGCATATAATTCAGGACTTCAGCATCACACATAATGTTATTGGAATGTTGGCTATGAATAATATTAACTTTCATAATGTATGTATGAATAATTAATTAATAGTCTTTATGTGATTTTTTTTATATTCTTGTGCCCGTTTTATAATTTTTTTATTAAATTTTTTTGATAATAATTCGATACCATTAGTTCTATCATTTTTTCCCGTATTTAATTTATATTTATTCATATGATATTTTGTATATTCGGTTTCTTTCAATTCATTTAATTCTTGGTAATGGGTCGTAATAATACTGATACTATTTTTAAAGGTCGCTAATTGCTCACATATTGCCATTGAAGTCGCGATACCTTCTTGTGGATTCGTGCCAGTGAACATTTCGTCAATAATTATAAACGATTTTTGCTCTGGATTTTTCTCTATTTTCTCAATGTAATTTTGCATGATTTCTAATTCACTTTCAAATAGCGATTTTTCACCCTTTTTATCGGAAACATTTAAATAGGTATCAATTGTATCAAAATAGGAATGACTGAGGGATTTACAAGGAGCAATACCGAGATTTTGCGACATTATTAAGCATAACGCGACTGATTTTATTAAAGTAGATTTACCTTCAGCATTGGGACCAGTAATTAACATATTATTGCCAGTGATTTCAATTGAATTCTTAACTGCTTTCTCTGGTGTATCCACACTCATAGGTAGAAAGATGTCTTGGGCTTTTATAGTTGGAACAGCAGTCTTAATTATTTTACTGAAACAATAAACATTGGGATTTTCTTTTACTAATTTCACAATAGACATATAGGCATCTAAATTACCTAGATTGATTAACATATTTTTTATTATGTCTTTATTGTTTTTTATTTTATGGAAATCTACAATTATCTTCCCCTTATCCTTAGTAAGTTTGAATTCCGTTTCATAAAATCGTCCCAAGAAATGGTAAGAATCGTATTCAGAATCAAAAAATCCAGGTATTAAATCACGGGTTTCCTTTAATTTCTCTTGAATTTTTTTAACATTTTGATTAAATTCAAACATTTTTTTTAGTAACTCTTGATTAACAATTGAATAGGTCACAGAAGTATATAAACTAAACAAAAACATACCTAATGTTAATATTCCACTTAAATAATTGCCATCTTTGAAGGCATCTAGACTAGGAATGCTGAATGTCATATATTTGACATATTTGAAAAACGCAAACTTAGAAAATATGTATGTGATTACAAACATCACTAAGGGAGATACTATAGTTAATAGCGGACTAAATATATGATAATTATTATAGAGATTCAGGAACAATTTATTGTTATTTAGTTTATTAACATATGGAAAGTTTAATGTAACATTATCCATTATTTCATTAACACTATCATTTTTATCATCACAATAAATTAATAGCGATTCTTCTATTGGTTCCAATTGATTAATTAAATCGTTTACAATGTCGTAATTTTTATTGAGTAGTTTATATTTTTTTTGAAGAGTTTCGTGATTTTGAAAATTCATAAGCATATTTTGTAATTTTATATGACCGCTTAAGGTCCGTGTTTTATTAATAGATGCCATCAATGTGGTTGTTTCAGTGCCTTCATAGTCTTTGAAAATTTCTAAATTATCATATACGTGTTGTGAATATGGTTTTTTTAATTCGTCATAATCTTTTAAAAGCGGATGAAGTGTATTTCTATTAGGGATTAGACAATTATGAACATAATCGATTTTGTTTTTATAAATAAACATTATTGATTATTATACAATAATAAAAAAAATACATTTTTTTTTCTTTTTAATATATATAATGAATAACAATGTTGTACCATCTAATTTCGACGTATATCCAGAAAATTTAGAATTAGATAATGCCGTATCTATGAACAATATTTCTTGGGATGAACCTAAACAAGACTCGAGTGTATTTATGCTTAGTAATAACCAATTAGTTGACGTTTTATCTAATGCTGCCAATAACACAACCAATGCTGAAGGTTTGAAAATGTTCCAGGGCTGTCTCGAAGACCCTATTGCCGGAGATTCTATGTGTTTTATACCTAAACCTGAACCAGTAAATTATAAATTTCAAAATAGACACTCATGGGCCAATGTTTCGGGTGACCAAGTTGTCATTTCCGAATATAATAAAGATAATGAATTGAATGCTAAATCAAATAATTTATCTAAACGTGGTATGGAATATCTTAAGGCATCGAATGATGAACTTTTACTTCAACCGTTATGCGACGTATATGATTGTGAAAACAAACCTAAGGATGACCCTAATTGCCGTGTGTTGAATTGTATGAAATGTAAAAAACAATAAACAATTTAAACATTTTTTCTTATTTATTATAAAATCAAATATGATTGAAATTCATATTAATAACCATCTTTATTTATTGGAAGAAGATAAATATAAAACTAAAAAATATAACTATACAAAAGCAGAAACAATGGTCTTTCTACTTAATAAGAAAATACAATATAATATAGCAGATTTGTATTCAACATATTATACCGAAATGAATTTATTTTA
>Ga0209090_10000688_pt1 | contig 21244 bp, 10 predicted proteins | sample ArcticOcean_MG_C_9_FD_187432 | JGI IMG/M metagenome (GOLD analysis project Ga0209090, IMG submission 187432) | Marine microbial communities from western Arctic Ocean - ArcticOcean_MG_CB2_152 (SPAdes) (version 2) | ecosystem: Environmental > Aquatic > Marine > Oceanic | place: Arctic Ocean... | reverse complement strand
ACGTTGCGCCATCGAATTCGCGATCGATGGCGCGGGGGCATGACTCGAGTTAAAGTGTATCAGTTAGTGTATCGAAGGATTCTTATGTGAAAGGCGGAATATCCGGTATGTTTTGCACGCGTGGCCCGGTCGGGGTGTGGCCGTGCTATCCTGGGCGCGGTGCGTCAGCACCGCGTCAACGCCTCGAGCGCGACGTCCGCCGGCGTCCTTGGCCGCATCGTGAGCGAGTCGCTGCGCTCCTTCGCCTCCTCACCATCCGGCGCCGGCGGCGCCGGCGGCGCCTCGGCGTCCGCATCAGAACCGCAGCGCTCGCGCACGGCCACGAAGAAGTCCAGGAGCAACTGGGAGTCCTTCGGGTCTGGCTTCACGGCGTCGTCCCTAGCGCGTTTTAAGGAGCCCTGCTGCAGAATCCTACCGTCGGCGTCCATCATCACCGGTCGATGGACATCTAGACGCGGCCGCCGCCCGCCCAGCGAGCCCGCCCGGCCCCGCCCTTTCAGTGCTGAAGACGCGGCGTACGCTAGGGACGCGTGCTGTAAATGACTCGCGAAGCGCCGCTCCGTCTCCCGTAATTCTGCTCGCACCCGCCGCGCCTCCTCTAATAACTCGGGCGTGGCCTTGCACGGCGCGAAGACCCGCTTGCCGATGCTCGCGTCGCCGGCGAACTTCTTCGTGATGCGCATGGGGTCGCAGTGGAGCTTCTCCGACAAGTAGCTTCTCAAAGTCGTGCCGGCGGGGCAGGCCAGCATGCCGCGCTCGAATTCGCGGATCACGGCCGCGGTAAATAGTTCCTCCTCCTGCGTCCACTTGCCCTTGCGCAGGGGGGCCTTTTCTCTTTGTGCTGCTACTCTGGCAGCGGCAGTCGTGGCCTTGCCCCGCGGCTTCGAGGAGACCACGGGCCGCTCGCCCCGCGCCGCGGCCGCGTTGGCCGAGGCCTCGGCGGCCGTCGCCGGCGATTCCGTCCGGGACATCTCCGCCGCGGCGCGGGCCGCGTCGATGATGCTCGCGGGGCCCTGGCGGTCCCAGGCGCGGCTGGCCCAGGCCGACCGCTCGGCCTTCGCGGCGCTCGGCGCCGGCGTGGTCTCCAGCGCACGCGTGTCCAGGCGGGCGGGCGACGCGGCGCCGCTCGTGGACTGGGGGGAGGAGTTGCCTGCGTAGCGGATCGACGTTCGAACGCAACTCGAGCGCAACTCAAATGTGTGGGGGCTAGGAGGGGTGGGCGCTTCAGGTCCACTTCGTTCGATGCGCAGGGTGCCGGGGAACGTGCCCCGGCGCCCGGCAGGCGCCCGCAAATTTTGGAGTCTCGGTGACACCTCTGCTCTGACGTCAATCTAGGGTTCAAATGAAGGCTTCAGCCAATAAAACGCGCTGGGGCTGACCTCCTGTCACCACAGATGATGCGGGCGGCTCCTCGCGCTCCGCTTCGTTCGCTGACGGTGTCGATTGCAAATCGGAGCCGAGCATCTTTGGTCCACTGCAAGCGCGGAGAGCGGTGGCGGAGCGTCGAGCTGCGCAGCGCAGGGTGGCCGCTGTATGGAGCAGCGCGGGCGTGTCACCTCTCCTTACGGTAGGTTGAGTACGTGCAAATAAGTGGAGCGTGTGCCGCAACTAACACTCAAAAATAGAGTGACGAGGACAATTACGTTGGGGGAATTGGGTAACATTCTTCTTCCCTCATTGAAATCTGCACGGAAGTGACCCGTGGATGAGCTCTCCCGCAGCCCTGTTTCGTTGCGTTTGTTATTTTTGGTACCCCGCCGTGAAAAGCTAGAGTGAAACTCGCAGCGCCGTGCGACGAAGCAAGTGCCGAGCACGCAGCCGCCATATTCATCAGGACCGCAAAGGAGTCGTCTAAAGCGAAAAGGGCAGCCACCCAGCGACCATGGCCGACGCCGACGCGGCCCCGTCCCCCCAGCGGGAACCATTGAGCACGCGGGACACGCGCCGCTCGCCCGCGCGCGTCAAGGTGTACGACGAGGCCAAGTTGGTCGAGTTATTGGAGCTGGCCCCGCAGCAAGGTTCGGTACGAACGGCCGCGTCCTCCTATGTGTCGAGAAGGCGCGCCCAGGCCCGACGCGAAAAGAAGCACGACGCCAGGGAGGTCGAGGAAAAGCGCGTGCGGCGCTACGCGCAGCACCGCGAAATTTCTAGGCGGACCCAGGCCAAGGAGGAGCGCCGGGCGCACGAGCGCAAAGTGGACGACGCCAATAAGAGGGAAAGACGCTACCGGTACCTGCAGTCGGACATCGCCGCCGGCCACGAGCTCGCGGACGAGGTGGACAGGCACTTGAAGCTCGAGGACATGAACCGCCGGACGAAGCTCAAGCGCCAGTACGACGACTGGAACTCCAGTGTCTACGGGAGAATCCAGGACCAGATCAACGAGCAACTGGATAGTACGACCGTGGCCAAAATTAATGCGCGGCGGCGCCGGGAGTACCAGAAGTTCCTGGACGCCACGAACGCGAAAGGCGCGATTTTTAGGGATATCATCATTGAGTCCGAGTACGACCCATTGGAGCCGAACCGGCACTGCATCAAAGTGGACACGTTCGGTTTGAGAGATCCGCTGAAGCGCGCCTTGGACCGGCACTACGAGGAGACGGCGACGCTCGACGCGGATTCCGACGAGTCGCCCAAGAGGAAACCCCTCCGGCCAAAACCCAAGCACCGGGAGGTCCTGGACGTGCGGTTGTGGAACTCCGGGAAGATCGAGGCCACGCCCCACGGCCACTTCGCCAAGATGATGGGCGGCGCTTCTCAAAAAGAGTCCAAGACCACTTTTTCCCGAGTGCCCTTCGACCACTTCGACGTGCTCACGGGGCCGGGCTCGCTGAAGCAGGAGTTCCCGCGGGGGAAGAAGCCGCACGTCGTGCCGACGACGATTAAGCTGGGCTAAATTACTTTTCGGTGGGGGTGGGGCGGCGCGACGGCGACATCACGGCGTGGGGGGCAAGATGGACCGTTAACGGTCCAAAAACCTATTCAAGATGGACCGTTAACGGTCCATCTTGGGGGCGCAGTGGCGACACTTGTGGCGACGGACCGGCGCGACGGCGTAGAGCTGCCCTGGGGGTGGGCCTGGGTGGCCCTCGTCCCGGCGGCCTCCCGTTCGAAAAACGTTTGCTACGGTGCTATACCTAGTGGGCGGCGCCCCGTGGCGATTCCTGACCGGCGGCAAAAATTATTAAAGTGACTAAACGGGTTTCGCTGAACGCGTATGCTGAGAGCACAAGCACATTAAACCATAGGAACGCAAAAGTAACGCGCAACACCTCGCATAGCAGCCGCAAAGCGGTCGACCGGCGAATGGCAGCGATGCGCGCATTGTGCCTCTTGTGCATCGCAGCGGCGGCCCCGGACACCTACCGCTTCGACTTTTCATTGGACGGCCAACCCCTGAGCGGCGAGTTCACCGTGGGCGCGGACCTCTGGCAGCTCGCGGCGGACTTTGTGGCGAGTAGAGGGTGGAGGTTAGAGGAGGCGTCGCGCGCGTGCCGCGACAGTACTAGTTCACTAGAGCGGGACAACTGCGCCGTGGCGGTGCTGGTGGAGCTCTGGAGTTCGGTCTTGCCGGCGCCCGTCGAAGGCTGCCCGACGGGCGGCTGGGGGTCCGCCGTGCGGCTCTTCGTCGCGGTACCAAGTGCGGCCCACTACGTGGCCCGGCGCGACTCCATTAGAGGGACCTGGTGCGTGCGGGCGCGCCAAGCTTCAATAACTTCGGGCGGCCAGGACGCCGCGACCGTGGCCTTTTTTGTGGGAGCTTCGGAGCACGACCTCACAACCGAGAACGCGACCCACGGCGATTTGGTATTGGTGCCTACACAAGACGCGGCGACGAACGTGACCGCGAAGCTCCTCCATTCGCTCCACTACTTTAAAGAACGGGACTTCACGCACTATGTGAGGGTCGAGGACGACGTGTATTTGTTCGCGGATCGCCTAATGGCCAACTTAAGGGCCGTCGACGCCGCGAGGCATGATGGGCGGTGGGCCCTCGCGCGCTACGCCGCGAATGAATCATTACTGCCGGGCCTGTCGTACCCGCGGGGCTTCGCGGTGGTTTTACCGAGGCGCGTGGCGACCGGCCTCGCGGCATTGGATGAGATGTTAGGTCTAGGTGTAGAGTCGACAACAACAGGACCGTACGGCATCGCCGCGACGGGGGCCAAGGGCGGCTGGGTGCGCGGCAGGTTCTGGTGCGACGACCAGCACCTGGGGCTGCTGCTGCACCCCACGGCAGTTCATCTAGAGGACGAGCCCCGCTTCCACGACCTGCCCGGGCGGGGGCCCCACGCCCAGCGCGTCTCGCACGCGTCCATGGCCGTGAACGCCGTGCAGACCGATGTCGAATTCCGCGCCCTGCACGCGGGCTCGGCGCTGGGCGGCGCGGGGGCGCCTCTCTATATTGCCGAGGAGGCCTGGACGCGCGAAGGTGCCGAAATTGTGGTGCGGGCCGAGGTCGACGGCACTTCCACTTTATCGCTGCGCCTCGCGGACCCGGCGATAAATGGCGCGGCGGCCTGCGACGCCTCGGCGCGCCGCGCCGCCGACGCGGCCCGGGACGCGTACCCCCACGTCGTCCAGCTGGACACGTCTCTACGCGCGGCGCTGCTGGCGGTCTGCGACGCGGCGTCCGCCGGCACCTTGGACTGGACGCTCGGCTACCGGCCGGCCTACGCGGGCACCGCGCCGCCGCCGGAGATCGCAGCCCTGCCCGTGGTCGCGTTCCGTTCGGGGTAAGGGAGGATGTGTGGCTACTAGTTGTTATTTGAGCGGGGGCGCGACCGCCGACCGCCGCCCCGGGCCGCCCGCACCGATGAGCAGAACTCTTATTGCTAGCCCGGGCGCTTCTTCGCAATGCCGAGGTCTCCTATTGCTTCCTATTGCCCCTCGGTATTGAGAATCCCGATAATTAATGAGGGCGTGCACAGAGCTAGCCAGGAATTCACGATAGACGACGCGGCACCAGGCGCCGCAAAATAGCGCGCGTTCGTTGCCAGCGTCACATACCTGCTACACTAACAACGCGCCACTCGGCCCGACGTTATGCCACAGTTTCGCCCACAACTGCTCAACAGTGAGTCAACCCTGGCAGCGGCCCACTCTTGCGGCCCGCGCCGGGCGGCGGCGGCGAAGCCCGCCGCGCGCGGCGCCGCCAAGGACGCGGCCGACCTCAGTGAGACGCGGCGGGCGCGGAACCGGGAGCACGCGCGCCGGAGCCGGTGCCGGAAGAAGGCGGCGCGCCGCGGTAATCGATACACAGCATTGGCGGCCGCTCGCGGCCGACGAGAGACGCCGGATGCTCCGCGTCGCACCTCGTAACCGCACTCGCGCCGCCATCGCGTCGCGCTTACGCCGCCGCCCTCGCGCATGACCGGCCGCCTCGCAGGCAACACTCTAGAACCATGAAGCTCGTCGTCGTTCTCGCGCTATTCACGCACGTCTGCGGCATGGGCTCGTACAAACCCGACCCGAAAGACGCCGTGCTCTGCCCTGGGTTCGTGGCCAATACGAATAACTATTGCGATTGCGCTGACGATTGTGATACCCAAGAGAAGGAGTACGAGTACTGCGACTGTGCTGCCGGGCGATTGTGCTGCGCCCAGGACAACTTAAACAACGGGGTTCTCTGAAGAAATCCCCATCCCTCGCCGTCCTCTGCCGTAGAGCCCTCAGGAGCTAGGACGCGCGTCCCTCGTGTCGTAAAAAAGAAAACCCTATAGCTACTGGGGACACCATCGGGCAGTAGAGCTAGTAAGCTAAGCGGCGAAAGGCCGGGATCGCGCCCCACAGAAGATATAACACAAATCACCCCTTAGACACCGGTGCATTTTCGACGGCCTGGTGCGGATCGTTCTTCAGGAGCATGGGGCCCTTCAGCCCTGCGCGTTCCTCCTCCGCAGTCAGTGCGCGCATCGGCCCGTCTGGCTCGGGCTCGGGTTCCGGCGGCGGGGCGTTCTGGGCCGCCTCGATCTGCGCCAGCGTCACGCCCTCGTCGCCCTCGCCGCTCACGGGGTCCACGCACGTCAAGCGTCCATCCATGACGTTAAAGAAGAAGTTGGATTCGAAGCGCGGGTCCCAGTACTGCTCCCACCCCTGCTTCTCGCCCACAAATTCCGAGCGCTCGATGCGCTGGCGGTGGGCCACCTCCCAATCCGGCTCGGCCCAACTCGCGCGCTTCGTAATGGGATTCAACCAAAAGTAAAAGGCGGACTTGGGCTTCTGAGCGTTCTCGTGGCTGTAGCGGCCCCACTCACCCCACTCCGGTTTTTCCTCCACGAGCTCAGAGTTACGTACGACCGTGTTCGACGGCGTCGGCGTGTGGAATTCGCCGCCCGGCAAACGTTCGAGTTCAAAGAGCTCGAAGTTCTCGATCACGGCCAGTCTAGCCGGGTCCTCCGCTTCCGGTCCGTCCTTCAACGCACTGATAGCGCGGTGGAAGAACCGCTCCGCGCGCGCGACGTCCCTGACCAAATACTGCTGCAGCAGCGCGTAGTTCAGCAAAGCCAGGGGGTTCTCCCGTTGCGCGACACACGACCAGTGGAACATGGACTCCTCGGCGATCTCGAAGCGTTCGCGCCCCGGGTCCCGCAACTCCGCGTTCTTGAACATGTCCAGCGTCGTGCGGAACATGCGCTCCCTCGGCGCCTCCAAGGTCGCTAATAAAAACAACCCGTAAGCTCTCAACAACACGGGGTTCTCCGGACTTATTTCCATGGCGTCCTTGTACAGCTTCCGCGCGCCGATCAAATCGAACCGCTGCGTGGCGAGCAATAGAGCGTAGTTGACCATGGAGCTCAAACGGTCCGGGTACTCCTCGTACTTCTGCTCCACCTCCCGGATCATGCGCAGGGCGCGCACAATGTCCGCGAAGGTCGGCGCGCCGAAGTCCGCCGCCTGTTTCGCCCTATAAGCCTTTTGGAGATTCCTAGCGGCGTCGTCGGCCGACATCCACGACGTTTGGCCCGTGTAGGGGTTCATGTAGAAGACGTCGCCCGCCTCATCATAGCACGTCCGCCACTCGTCGGGCGGGTCCGGTAAGTCGCCGCCCCCTAACAAGGAGGGCGGGTCCCAGCCCATGGCGCCCGTCTTCAGGTTCACGTAGAACCAGCCCTGGAAGTCCCGATCCCACCGCTTCTCCCAGGACTGGCTGAGCATCATCCGAATTCTTTTTAGGGACTGCATCATCTTCCACAGCCCTTGCAGGGACATGGCCGCCTTCTCGAGCGCGACTTCTTCCAACTCGTACTCCAGGATCAGGCGGTGCCTTTCCCGCTCTTCCCCCGCGCGCCGGTACTCCACGACTCGCAATCGCTCAATCAACCACTTGAGCAGATCCAACAGGTTCTCCTTCATCAGCAGGGGGTGCACCAGGCGCCCGCCCTCCCGCTTGATGGACTGGTCGGTCCTCGGATCAATGGCACCTTCAATAGCTTCCATAGCCGCAGCGGGCGCCTCGGCCTCCGCCCCCGCAACTAGTTCGTCCGCCTCTTCCTGGATCTTCTCCAGGTTGTGCGCGTCGATCAGTTTTTGCGCCTCCAGGACTTGCTCCTCCTCGACGGGGAGCCCGGAGGCGTGCAGTCGCACGGTCTTGCGCGCGTCCGCGACTTTCACTAGAAACTCACTTCTTTCTTTAGCTTTCGTTCGTTGTTCGTCCTGCTCGATCCAGGCCTTGATGAAGCGCGTGGTGATGGAGGTTCTCAACGTCTCGCACGTCCGGTTGTTGTAAGCGTGGAACACGATCTCGTCATCCGAGTGAAAACACGTGACGACATAAACGTTGCCCTTAGGCTTGATCTCCACTTCCGGCTTGCTTTCCGCGTCGCCCTCACTGGACGCCCCGACGCCGCCCCCCTCGCCGGGCGCGCCCACGCCGATGAATTTGGCGACCTTATGCACTTCCTTGCCGCGTTCGCTGTGGCCCCTCCGGGAGAAGATCACGACGGGCCGCCCGTTAATGACGCGGATGAGCAAGCGATCCGCAATGCCCTGCAGGTTCTCCGGCTCCAGGATTTCTCCGCCGCTCAGCCCGTCCCGGCCCAGATGCGCTTCGATGGCAAGGCGGACCTCCAGATCCTCCAGGACGAAGGTATGCGTTTTTTGAGACAAGGGTACATAAACTTTGAGCTTCATGCCATAATCGATGCACGCGTTTTCTCGGGAAGGGTCCGTCCGTTCGATGCGCATGACGACCATGACACCCGACATCCTCTTCGTGCGCCGGAACACCGTGCCGCCATCTCTCACTAGACGGCGGCAGTGCTGTTCCCGCCGTCGACCAATGGCTTTTTCGAGCTTGTCCCGGCGCTCCTCCGCGACCCTCATTCTATACTCTCGACTTATAGACGTGTAGCGCATCCAAGCCTGTAATTTGAAAGAACAAAGAATCCGCCAACGGTACAACTGGGAGATGTCCATCTGCTCCCGCCGTACCACATAAAAGGTCTCGTAGATGTACCGTCTCACGTACGCCTGAACGCAAATCAACGCCCCCAGTTCACAAAGATACGTGGCCCGGGCCCAGCGCATGCGGTGGCGCGCCTGGATGCGTATCGACGCACACTGCCTGCGGCCTTCCTCGAGAATAGCGAGGACTTTAGCCTCCTTCCAGGCCCGCCTATTAATCTCGGGGATCATCACGGTCCTTTCAAACAACAAATGTTTGAGCGTATCCTGTTTGAACCAGGCCCAATCATCCAACGTGGCGTCGTACTCCTCTTCCGAAGATTCCGAGACCACCGAGTCGTCTTTGTGGTTCTCCCGCGCGACGAACTTGAACGCCGCCAAAATGTTCTGTTCCTTGGGCGCCGTTCGAGCACCTAACTTCCCGGAAATGGCCGCGGATTCCTTGAACTGATCTAGTAAAGAACCGCCGCGCCCGCCCACCACGATCTCGTGCTTCCTTAAAGTCTCCACGTCCACTCTCCCTTCCCGGTCGCGCTCTTCCCTCAAATCCGTCTGCTCCGCCGCGTGGGTCTCCTTGGCCTTCTCCTCGTCGGGGTCGATCCAGATGGGGAACTTGGCGAACGCCACTTCCGTTAAGGCGTCTCTGAGATGCTTGCGGTCCATCTTCCCCGCTCTATCGTACGTACCGTCCGCTCTTTTAAACTGCCGCCGCATGGCCAAGTCTACTTGCGCCACGCGCATGGGGTCCTGCATGCCCGGAATTAATATATAATCCTTGGCGAACTTGTTCCATTTTTGCCCGTCGACGCCCTCCGTCTGCGGGTACCAGGAACATAGGAGGTGGTGGAGCTGGTCGATTAAATAAGCGGGGTCCACCGCTTCAAAATAATGAAGGCGCTGCTCGTGGATCTGTTCTTGTCTCGACCGGACGTCGATGACTAAACTTTCTAGATGGCCGTAGGTCAGAGGGACGCGGAAGTGCTCCGTTTTCAGTGGAGAGGCATAAAAGTCCCGAACGGGCACCACCAGCCCTTCGTCGAACGCGATGCGCCACAAAGGACGCATATCTAAAGCTTTCGGCACGAGTTTATAGACCGACAGGCCCGAGATGCGCGTGCCGTGCGGCACCACATCCTCGGGGTCCACGTCCGGCAGCTCCTCCTCCACGTCCTCCTCTTCGTCCTCTCGTTCTAAACCGGTGTTGGAGTCCAACAAGACGTGCTTCGTCCGGCTCTTCCGCCCCTGCTGGGCACTGAGGCGCGCCCGTTCTATTTTTTTCAAACCTTCGGCGGGGGCGGCTTTAAAATAGTCGAACTCCTTCCCTATAACGACTTCGGTGCCGCGCATCGCTAAGAGTGCGGCATGGTAGGCGTCATCTAAATAAGGGGGCGCCTCGGGCTCATCCTCTAATGGATAAAACCGCTTCTTCAGATGCGTCGTGGGATCCTTGTCGCACGGGCAAAAGGCGAACTTCGTCACGGAATCGGGCACCAGGTTCGCCCAGTCCACGCGCTTCGCGATTCTCGTATCATAGCCATCTAACGAACCCACCCGCAATACGTCGGCCGACGTCACGTCAAATAAAGCTAAGTCATCTGTTAAAACTAAGCGCCGCGAGCCTTGTGTGGTACTAGCCGTGCACTCCAGAGGCACGGCGACCACGTCTAGCTCCGGTGGGGCCTGGTCCACGAGGTAGGGGTCCATGGCCGGCTTCTCCGCGTCACTAATGTCGTCGTCGTTCTGGACCCTGAGGGCTTTGCCCGCTCGTACCGCGTGGCGCCGCTTCCGGCGTCGTCTCCTTCGCTTCCCCTGTTCTTCATTAAACTCCTCCACGGCCTCGGGGCCCTCGTTTAACGCTTTTAACCGCCGCACTTCATCTCTTAGACGTCGCTGGTCGTCGTCCGCCTTGGTGGTCCACGCGTAGCCGGCGCCTCTCTTTTTCTGCGTAGGTTTCACGGCCAGAATCAAACAGGGCTTGCACTCGACCGCGAAGCGATAAGGTTCTTGTTTTCTAGGACAGGGTGCACCTCTATACACAAATCTAAAATCCTCGGGCACGTCAATTTCATCAAACTCCACGTGGATCAACTTCCGCGCTTCTTCCAAAGTTGTCGAGTCGTCCACGCTCAGACTCCCCAGGAGATGGCGCTTCTTCGACCCGCCGACGCCTACTTGTACTGTATGCCGCTCGTGCACGAGCATCGTCTCGAGCACGTACCGGTCTCCGCTCGTGGCATTCAAGGTGGCGTCGTCCCCCGGGACTCGGCTCTTGCCCGAGATCCTGACCAGCTTGAGCTTCGGTGCTAAGACCGCGGCCAACGCCCCTCGGTAATAGGGATGTAGCAGCCCCTGCCGGTCCTTCAGTTCCCCCTGCACGAGGAGCCGCATCTCCTTTTCCTCGACGATGCGTGACAAGTCGAAAGCAGGGGCGTGGGACGGCAACTGCTTCGGTACTGAAACTCGCGCCGGGCGCTCGTTGTCGTCGCTCGCGTCCGAGTCCGTCGGCAGCAAGAGCTCCGCGTCCACGACTTCGACGGAAGCGTCGACGGGCGGCGGGCCGACCGTGCACGCCCGGAATAACAAAGAGCGCCCCTGCACCAGCGCCTGCAGGTGCACGGACACGCCGCTGATCCTCCGCACCTCGAGGTGGACCACGCGATCCAAATGCAAGACTGCCTGACCCTTGGACGAGGGCACGTCTCCAGCACTCCGCCGCACCGCCACATCTTTCTTATTCGGTCGCAGCCACTCGACGGCGACGCGCTGCCTCAGGGACGCCAAGGCCGCTAACCTTGATTCACCCTTCGGGGCGTACCGCGGCGGCATGGCCAGCGCTCGCAATTCGTCGATGGTCACGGGTTGTTCCACGAGCGCCGTTGCTTTCGCGTCTGCGTGGCCATCGGTCATGGGCTTCAAACGTAGGACCAACGCGTCGCCCTCCTGCACGGCGTCGAAGACGCACTGCTGCGGTAACGAGGGCGCCCGCGCCACCTGCGGCGGCAGCGGCACGGACCGGTCCAGAAATAAACGGGACACCAGACCGGGGTCCGAGACCTCGGACGGATTCTTGGCATCGACCCGCTGCGTCCGCTCGAAGCGGAGGCGCGACGCGATCCAGGACGCGACCGTGCCCAACGCGCGCCACCGCTGCCGCGCTCGTTCGTACAACCCTTCCTGGTGGCACAACAACACTTGGAGCTCCGAGTCGTCTAGTACGAGGTGCATCGCTTCAATAGCCTCGTGGCCCTGGGCCGCGGCCTGGTCCCGCTCCCAGAGCGTCGGTTGCGCGGTGAGCTTGAGGGAGATGGTTGGTGTTCGTTTGCACGAGGACGGCGCGCACGTGCCGTCGCCCCGACTCCGTTCCGGCCGCGCGACGACAATGTCCAATTGTACACTGTTGAGGACTCTTTCAAAACGGTGGAGCTCGCTCGGCGAAGGGACACAAATATTGCCCCCCGTCTCCAGGATGGTGAAGGCTTGCAAGAGCGGCTTCAGGGTCTTGTGAAGGACCTCTTTCTCCATTCTCACCAACTCGGACGGCAAGTGGCCCGTCAAGCGGTCGACCTCGACAGCAGGTAAGGCCCGCGGCTCCCAGCGCTCCATACTGGTCGACTCCTGGACGAGGATTAAGAGGTGCTCCGTGCCGTGCAATCCGAGTTTGTACTCCACTTCATTGCCGTCCGCGTAGACGCTTTGTAATTTAAGGATCACGGTGCGGCCGCCCAGCACGAAGGCGGGGTCGCAGTAGATTTCCGAGGTGGTCCTCCGGGTCATGACATCGGTCATCGAGACCCGCCGCTTCGTGGGATCTACAAAGGACGACACCTGTTTGACCTGCTTCGCGCCTCTCAATTCGTCCCGGAGTTGCGCGACGTCCCTCCATAGATCATGAACTAGAGTCCTAACCTCCGATCCCGGGGGCCCGTCCGTAGCGACTTCGCCCCCGCCCGCCGCCACGCTCCCGAGGCTCTTGCGGGTCTTCGTAAGACGCTGCGTTAGTGCCATAGCGGCCTGTTGGGCCCGCGTCGTCCGCTTGGGCAACCTACCGTCGTCGGGAATGGCTCTTTCCTCGTCTTCGCTCGACACGTCGTCCGACGCGCTCGCGTCCAGAATGCCTTGCACGCCCTCCTCGATCCTATCGTCGTACACACCTGTTCTTGGAGCGTGCGGTTCATAGTCTTCCCCGAGCTTCGTGCCCTGCACGACCACGACCTCCCGCAGCCACGTGAACACGGCGCCCGCCGCTGCGCTCAAAGCGGTCACCTCCGCGGCGGTGAACCGCTCAGCCGTCAACACGGGCCACAACAACTGCAGCACTTCCTTTGGCAATCTTCTTGAAGCATCAAAGGCCTGGAGCTGCTGGGCGAGCTTGCGCGGCGCTTTTAGGAGAGTGTGCCTTAATGGTCGGGACTGCAATACTTTAGCGTCGGGCAACCCCCGGCCGTGCGTCTGCACGGCGTCCGGGTTCAGGACCAGATGCAAACAGGTGAAGGTGGCCACGATGGGCAAGGGGGGCATGGAGTCGTAGCCTAATAGTTCGAGTTCCGGCGGATCCAGCGCCGGCGGCTTCACCCTCTCTAATTCCGAGGCGGACAGGGCCAGCCGTTCTTGTACAACTGGCGGCGGCCGGGGCCCCGGCGCGACTCTATCTCTCAATTCCGCGGCCTGCAGCGCCCGCTCCTCCGCTACTAATGCCCGAGCGACGCGGCGCCGCCTCAAAAACGCGAGGCGGTCACTCGTTGCCCTACTCCGCGTGGTCGTCACAGCGTCCGTCGGCAACGAGCCGTCGTCCGGCGCCGTCGCCAGGGCGTCCACATCTAACGAAGCGAGGAGCGCGTTCCGCTTGGCCGGAATGGCCGGCCGCGCATGCTCCGGCGTCGCCTGGAGGATCTGCTGCACGTCGTCCGCGTTCGCTAGTGTAACCAGATAGTTGGCCCCCTCCCACAGGAAGGGCGGCGGCGCCGTTTGCACATTTTGGACGTCATCTAATGCGGCGACGCGCTGGCGCCACTCGACCACGGCCTCCACGGTCTCCAACGTGCGGTCGCGCAGTTCATCGAGCGCCGTCCGCATAAAATCGCTCGACACCTGGGCAGCGAGCGCACCCAGCGCGCGGTCCACGGCGGCCTCCCGTCGCGTCGCCAGGCGCGCCGCGGCGTCGTAGGCGCCCGAGGCTTCCCTTCTAGCGTCTAGAGCTCTTTGTTCGTGGGACATGGCGAAGCCGTGCGCGTCCACGTCCTTGCGTCTGGAATGTCGTTTAGGCGTCGGGCGCGCGGCCAGTTTGGCCAGTTCCCGTTTCGCCATGTCCCTAGTAGCTCGTCCATACGGCGATGTTTTAAAAGACACGGTCCGCGCGTAGGCGCCCTTGGTCGGGTCCAGCTGGGGGATGCCCGGGGTACTATCCAAAGTTTCGTCGTAGCCTCTTTCCAGGTTCAATGTCCGCAGCATGCTGTGCTCGGGCGTGGGCTGCATGCCGCGCGGCGGCGTGCGCTGGCGCGGCAGGCCGCCGCTCAAGGCTAGCGAATGCATGGCCTCGCCTGTCGCGAGCTCCGCGCGGGCGAGCGACGCGACGGACGGCGGCGTGTGCACGGAACTCCAGTCGTTCGCGAGGCGCCGGGGCGTCGTCGGCCGCGTCGGCTCCCAGGCCTTGGGCGGGGGGGAGCGGGCGGACGCCATCCGTGTGTCCGGCCTAGCTGTATCGATGCCGAGCGCTGCGTGTGTGCCGGCCTAGCACGACCTTGGCCTCGCGGGCTGCGTGGCCCAGTACTGTGCTAACAATGCTTCCTTGGGCAGCCCCGGCCAGCCCTTCGTTCGCATGCGTCCGCAGCGTTTTGCCTTAGCGCCAGGAGCCAAGCGCAGCCCGGCACTTAGCGGCTCGCGCCGCCTCGGCGCTGTGGCCTTTCCGGAGAGAGTAGGGGGTGGCCCTTTTGGCAGTGTCAGGTCTGACGACCTCACCCATCCAGAAAAACCACCCCCGTTGGGCTGATTGCCCTAGGCTGCCAAAAACGCCACCCCTAATCATTTAGCCCTAGTTTACCAAAATCCGTTCACCTAAAACCCGTTCACTCAAAACCTACTAGCCCCTAGTTTACCCAAACCTACTAGTATTAAAAGTGTATCTTAAAATGGTTGGTTGAGGATTGAAAAAGGCTTTTTCGCTTTTTCACAAAAAACCTTTTTGCTAGTATGTTATCAGTCTGAACGGATTTTGGTAAACTAGGGGCTAAATGATTAGGGGTGGCGTTTTTGGCATCCTAGGGCAATCAGCCCAACTGGGGTGGTTTTCTTGGATGGGTGAGGTCGTCAGACCTGACACTGCCAAAAAGGCCACCCCCTACTCTCTCGCCATCCTACTCTGCTAAGGGGCAGGTGCCGGGTTCGGTGGCATTCACCCGGGAGTGGCGTATCACATACTTCGTCGAGCTACTCCGGTATCAATCTTTTGGAACCACAGCAAGTTACAACAACTATCCAAACAGCCTCCGAGCGGCGGCGGCGACGTAGCCCCTCACGCGGCCGCAGCGACGTCGTCGATGCTCAGGACCGCGGCCCCGATGGACTCGGCCCGACCTTGCTCGAGGACCTTGACGAGCCGTTCGTACTCGTCCTTATGACGCCGGAGCAAGATCACGCCGTTGAGCGCGGCCATACGCGCCTGCACCAGGACGTCGCCCGTGAACCCCACCGTTTCCTGCAGGAAACTAACGAGGGCCGTCTCGTCGTCCTTGCCGCCCTCGGACGAGCCGTACGAGACGGCCTCGGCCGCGATCCCGCCCATCACGACGATGCAGTAGCGGTCGATGACGGACCGCGTGATGCGGCCGCGACGCGCGGCGGCATTGAGCTCCGGATCGAAGAACGCCGTACCGGCCGCTCCGTTCAATGCCGCCGCGCCGGAGCCGCCGCCGCTCAGAGCCTCGCGGGCGCTCAGCACGCAGCCCTGCACCGGCAGGCCGCAGAGGTATGCCAACAGCAGGTGTCCCGCCTCGTGGCGCACAATTCGGTCCAAGTACGTGTTGTCCACCGCGGATGTTATCGTTTCCGCCACGGCGCCTTTCAGCGCGATCGTATCATAAGCTGCGAGCCCCGCGGTCGCCAGGAAGAGCGGATACGGCGAGTCGGACCCCCACGCCTTCGCCCACGCGATCTCGGCGACGCAGACCACCGCTCCGAGAAGCGTGAAGATCCGCCCTGCGCCATCTCTTGGGCGGAAGGCGGCAAGTGAGAGGTCTCCCGACTCTATCCTGACCTGTTCCTCCGTCGCGCCTTGCGACAGCGGGAAGGGCTCGTCGATCGCCGCGCCGAAGGACGGAGCGAGGCCGCGCCGTCGCAGCGCTTGGTACGCTCGCACGAGGCGCGCCTCCTCGGACGCCGCCGCGAATTGTTCGCCGTCGTCATTGCTGTCGGGTGTCACCGCTGCCGCTTTGTCCAGCGCGGCGATCGCCAGCGCGCGGTCGCATGGCACGGCGTCGTCGTCGAGCGCGTCGACCACGGCGCCGACATCATTGCCAGCTATGGCTTTCTCGAGAGGTGTCAGAGCTAGGCGGCTCGGCAGTCTCCGTGGACGGAGCGGTTGCAAGTAGGCGTCGGTGTGGTGATGGATGGTGAGTAGCAGCAATGCTGCGCGCATGATTCAGAGCGTGCCAGCTCGGTTGTTGATCTTTTATGAAACCCGCACGAATGGTAGGCCAAGGCTGCTCAGAGGAGTACCTGGACGTCTGGCACCGCCTCTCTGACGAACACGTAGGAGTCACGTAAATTTTTGCCCCGCCGTGTCACCTGCAGAAGGCAATTGGCCACCAAATGTTGGATCACACATTTAGCGCGGGGGCGCGGCGTCGCATGCGCAGAATAATACAACACGCGCGCGCGCCAATCACATGACACGCGCCGCCCACGCGCGCTAACAACAACCGCAACGCAGGCTTTTTTTTTAAGTTCCACAACAAAAATGGGATCCGCCGCCTCCGCCGCCAAGCCCACCAAGGCCGTCATCGTTGACAAGCCGATGCTCCGCCCTGTCCCGCGTCCTTCGATCGTGGCGATGGCCCTGGAGATGGGAGAGTTCATGCGCCATCGACGCGACTCGCGACTCGCCGTCCGATTCCCGGGGGCGCAGGCCACGAGCGCGCCGCCGTGCTCCGCGAGATCTTCGACTCGCTCGACGACGGCGACTTTCAGATCTCCCGCGCCGAGTACGTCCGCCTCATGGCGACGCGCGGCGTCTCCGCGTACGAGACCAACGCCACGTTCTCGGACATGGACCACACCGGCAGCAATTTGATGACCGTCGCGAAGATGCAGCACTACGCCTACACCAAGTCCATCGAGCTGATTTCGGACCAGTTCAAGGAGATCGACATGCAGGACGGCTCGCGCGACCGCCTGCGCGCCGTCGACCATTATTTCGATGCTGAGCGTCCGGTCCCTTTCGATGTGCGCGACCATCATAGCGACGCACTCCTGGACCGTGCCCCCTGCGTACACCTTTTCGCAAGCCGGCGTCACCGCGGCCGCGGCATCTTCGGTCCAGCCGACCTCCACAAACAAGCGGTCCACGCCGTCGCCGACGAAATACTCGCGCATGTCCCCAACCTGCGCGGCCGCGAGGCCGGCGAGGACGAGGACGCGGCGAGCCATGGCCTCCTACCGAGCGGGCTGCCTGGGCTGCCCCAGGCAGCACGCGCTTTCGAGCGCTGCGCTCACGCGCGTCGCAATTGTTCACGACCGATTCCGTTCATCAATGGCAACCTGCGCACCACAATTTGACTCTCTCTCCCGGCGGCGCCCACAGAGTGGCAACTCTCCAGGAGCTTCCAGTTCCAGGGGGGGTGTCGAGGGTTTGGAAGCGCGCCCTCAAACTCAAATCTACGGTTGCTGCCGCCCTGAATTATAAGAATTACATCAAACAACGAGCGCTACGAGGGGCGCAAACCCTAATTCAATTCAATTCAAGAATTCAAGCATTCGGCAAAATAGATACAGTCACACACGCATGGCTAGCTGCTCGCGTCAACCGCCGGGGGGCGACTTATTTATTTTTATTGGTCGATGAGCGGCTGAGCCCTAAAAAGAAACGGCGACGCGAGGACGTCGTCTGCGAAGCTTCGAGCGCAGAGCTCGCGCGCGTACACGACCAGAATCCCTTTGGCGCCGCCCGGCTTCGAGCAGGCGCGCCGCGTTGCGCACTGCTGCTCCAGGAACGGGACGCGTGGCGGTACGGCGTCGTCGACGCCAGCCCACCGCTCGAACGCGGCCGTGCCCGGGCCCGCGCCGTCGACGCCAACGCGTTCGTACCCTAACGCCTCGGTCTCGTACGACGCCGCGAGGCGCCTCAGCGATGATACCGCCCCGGCCTCGTCCGCTCGCGTGATGGCGTCAAAAAGTGCGTGCGCGTCATTGTGATCCGGGTTCCATTTCAAGAAATCGGTGACGCTCTCTCTGAGCGGGAGCGCGTGGCGGGCAAGGAGCCGGCCCGCGCCGTTGCGCGGTGCGTGGTGGCGCGCCCAGTCCTCCAGGTAGCTATCGTACGCGCGACATGTGAGAGCTAAGAAATCAAGCGCCGCGTCGCGTTGACTGTCGCCCAGATCCTCGAAGGCGGCCGCGAGGTGCCGGGCTCTTTCGGAGCCCTTGTAGAGGTGGCGCTCGGCGCGCTCCTGGGCTGGTGCTGACCGAGCCATCGAGAACTGGAACGTGGGCGCGCACACGGGCGTCGCCAGATGGCCGTTAGCTGTTGTTGCGTTCGGCAAGTCCGGCACGTCGCAGGGCCAGCTGCTATCCGCGTAGGCGCGCGGACACACTCCCACGAAGGCGTAGCAATACGTTACCGACGCCCGGGAAATTAAGGACGCGGGAACGGCCCGCTCCCACTTTAAATCGGGCCGGTTGCGCACAATTGCGTCGTAGCGCCGCCCGGCGGCCGCCTCGGCGGCCTCGACATGCGCGAAGCACAGCTGCAGCTTCTGGAGCTGCCCCGTTCCGTCCGCGACCAACAACTGTGCCACCGAAAAATGGTCGAAGGCCGCGCGCCACTCGAGCGCCGTCGCGCTACTCGCCTGCGGCGAGCCGAGGACGAAGAAGACGTCACCATGTCCCAGCGGCTTGACGGTATATTCATAAATTGACCGCGCGACCGCGGGAAACGTTCGAGCCAGCCCGATCTGGCAGTGCGCTACTACGGAACCGGGGACCGTCCCGAGGAGTGTCGGCGCGAGGTCCGCGCAGACGCGCTGGTCGCCGAGCGCCACGCAGCGCTGCTCGCGCGTCGACCGCGTGCGGTACTCATCGACGGCGCACCGCGCGGCGAGCTGGTCCGCGAGGCGCCCGGCGACGCACCGCGCGCTATCGCAGCCTGCCCCCGCCCCGAGTTTATGTGTCCGCGCGAAGGCCTCGGCCACCTCCACGAGTTTGTCGCGGTCCGGCGGGGGTACGCTCATCTCGAGAACATGTAGGCTGCCGTCAATGCTAATCTCGATGGAGCAGCGCTCCTGGCCGATGACGAGGGGCACCAGGAGCAGTAGAATCCTCATCATCAGGCTCTATGCGTCCCTTAGCCCACTCTCGTCGCTGCCTAAGGGAGAAGCAGCAGACCAGGGACGGTTCACGGCGCGTGGGCATTTATGGCGTCCATTCTTTTGGCTGCACCATGCCGCCTCGCATTCGGAGTCCGGTTTTGGCTGCCCCATCGTGCAGACGATTTGACAAAACCCGTCCGATTCGACCGAACCGAAACCGACCGCGCGCCACCTGCGACACCGCCGTCCCTCGCCCTCGATTTGTGATTTATTTCTTAATTTAGTCGAGGCGCGTATATCCTACCTCCTCCCTTTGGCATCGCGCGGCCTCGTACCACGCGCGAATGTTGCGTTGCGAGCTATAGGGCGGAGGATGACGGCCTCTGGGTTGATGGCGACGAGCTGCGCTGCGATCTCGTCGTCATAGACGCCGGTCCGGAGGACGACGACGGGGCGGTCGACGCCGGCGATCGTCGACGGCGCGGCGACCCACAGGTCGTGACCGTACAGGCGCTTGCCAATCTTATCCTGGTTGTTGTCGAGGATGCCCGCGAATTTCTCGGCGGGGAGACCCGCGGCGAGGAGGTACTGCGTCGCGACGTGTGCGGCGAAGATGAAGTTCCGCCGTTTGTCGTCCGCCAACCGTCGCGTAAAGATCGACGCGTCCTCGGAAAGGCGGGCGTGCCAGCGTTGAAATGCGCGCCGGTTCTCGGCGTAGAAGTTGGGCGGCGCCGTCGTGGGCGCACTTCGTTCCACGGCGCGCGTCACGTAAAATATGGAATGCTTGCCGCCAAAGTAGCGCGTCGTCACGACCTCGAAGCCCTTGTTTTCCAGGAGCCAACTGATGTGCTCCTCCCGTAGCAGTATCGTGTGCTCGAAGTGCAAAGACGGCTGGCCGTCGGCGACCAACGCGATGAGGTTCGGCACGGAGAAAATGTGGAGCTGGCCCGGCTTGAGTAATCCCCGGACGATCTCGAAGAAGCGCGCCGGGTCGTACATGTGCTCGAGCGTGTGCGAGTGCACTATGCAATCGATCTCGCGGTGCAGCGAGCCGAGGTCCTCCACGTACGATTTCACAATCTCTAGGTTCGGGATCGCGAACGTCGAGACGGGATTCGGATCCACCATCGTCCAGCGCGCGACAGCCTCGGAGAAGAGGAGCTTCGCCGCCAGGTACCCGTGGCCGCCGCCGATCTCGAGGATGCTTTGATTCCGCGCGTGCGCGGCCACCAAACGAGCAAATTCGTTGTGGTGATTCTTCCACATCGAACCGACGACCGCGTTGTGCTGGTGCCTATATATATAATGCAGCGGCACCAGCGGATTGAGCAGCACCAAGCCCGTCTCGGGTATTATGTACCAGCGCATCGCCGCCAGGACGTCGTTTTCCGGTTCCTCGTTCGCCTCGGCGACGCCCATGAACGTCGGAAAACCGTCGAGCACCAGAGCCTTACGCAAGTCCGGATTCGGTTCGCCCGTCAGCGGGTCGCGCGTGCGAAATATCATTTTCTTTGGCGGTACCAGGAGCTGGGCCGAAGCCACTCCGGCGATCACGCACACCCGGGCGGCGCGGCGCCGCATTATGATACGCGGCACACTTCAACCATCAGTGATGAGCAGAGGCGCATGCACCACGTCGCATTTGGCGTCCGCTGGGGCTGCCCAAAGAGATGGATGCGTTCGTGGGCATTAAATTTGGCGCCACGCTGCGACAGCGTCGACACAATCCAGGCAAAACAGGTCTAAGCTTAATGTACAGGCATTGCGCTGCTTTTGCACTTGTGATTGTTCGACGGCTAGCGGGTACGTGAAAAACCCGTTTACTGGGAGGCCAAACCAAGAGGTACGCTAGCCTCTAAGGCACCCGCACGCACAGGTACTTATAACTGTAACTTATCTCTCCTTGGCCAAACCCGACCCAACAGTCAGGGGTCCGTCGGATGACCCAGCGAGATCCAGACTTGTCTCGGCGGCCGTCGGATCGAAGGGGAGGATTCGTGCTTCTCGCACAGATATGGCTACTAGTAGGAAAAGCACTAGTAGCCCCGCGGACCAACATTTTGGTGTTTATGTATGGAGAGGTAAGGAATTAAGGGAACACACACTTGGCCTCTCGAGGCATTCTCCCTACGCTATGTACTCACCTCGCTACTACTGGGTCCTCCTCGGCGAAGAGGCCGCCCAAGCAGGCCTCCACGTCCTGGGGAAGCATCCAGGGTAGGTGGACGGTCGGGTAGGTTTGGCCGACGATCGCCGGCCAGCCGCTTTGCGCGTGCGGTATCGCCGCCGGCCAGACGCGCGCGCCCTCGCAGCCAAGGATC
>Ga0209090_10000686_pt1 | contig 21260 bp, 17 predicted proteins | sample ArcticOcean_MG_C_9_FD_187432 | JGI IMG/M metagenome (GOLD analysis project Ga0209090, IMG submission 187432) | Marine microbial communities from western Arctic Ocean - ArcticOcean_MG_CB2_152 (SPAdes) (version 2) | ecosystem: Environmental > Aquatic > Marine > Oceanic | place: Arctic Ocean... | reverse complement strand
CACATGTAAAATCACTCCCTGCGTTAATGCTAATTACATAATTAGTAGACCAATTTGAAGAAACTAAACTATTCGGACCAGATAGATCAACACTTATCGGTCTTGCACTATTTAATTCATTATAATTATATTTTCCTAAAACATTCGCCATGGAGCCCCCATTATAGCCCCAGCATTGTGTTTTCTCATTACCTGAGTTCGTTGATGAGGAAACACAAGAATGCCTATCTCCTAATGCTAATTCGGATATTGAATCACCAGAAATGCTTAGAATTGTAGGAATATTCTGATCTTCAATACCTCCTAAACCAATACTACTAACATTTAAATCATCTATTTTTACCTCGCAATAAGAACAATATATTTCAAATTTTAATGAACCTTGACCATCATCAACATAAGAATCAGGAATATCTACATTAACAGTCTTATATCCATAAAATGAAGAATATCTCCAGTTATAATATTCACTTTCTGTTGTATAATCAATTTCCGATATTAATGTATTTCCAGCATATACTCTGATTTTTTCTGAATTACCATTATCTCCAAAGTATCGGGCATCAACTTTGAACTGTATATTGCTGCCTGGCGTGAAACTGAAACTTCTATCTTCTGTTTCTATCGAAAATGTTGACCAACTATATATTTGTTGCCTGTGGAGATATCCGGCATTGTTGAGGGTAAAATAAGCATTATCTGAAGTCCAACCAAGATTATTACTTGAAAAGTTATCTGTTACTGTCAATGATAATGAGGGATTAATTATTGGGCCAAGTCTCTCATCATCACTTTCTCCCCAGCAATATATGTCTCCATTTGTACTTTTTATGCAATTATGATTCGTCCCACTAGCAAATTCACTAACACCTGTTCCGGGTGGCAGTGTTACATAGTTTGGTGAATCAAAAGCAGAAAATGTACCTTTACCTAATTGTCCTTGTGAATTACGTCCCCAGCAAACTAAAGAATAGTCTTCTCCAACAGAACATGCATGTGCAGAACCTGCATCTATAGTGGTTGCAGAGAATCCTGCAGGTAAATCTACTAGTACTGCATATTCACTTTTAGCTCCCGCAGAAGAATGTCCAAGTTGGCCTTCTGAATTATCTCCCCAACAGGCAACAGTTGCATCAGACAATAGTGCACAAGCGAATTTTTCACCAACAGCCAAACTATCTGATTCTCCAATAAATGGATATTCATTCACTAATCCATCTATTAATTCACAAATGAAATCACCATCTGTATCTGTTGGCGTGCTAGATGAATCTCTAAAGTCTGTACCGCATGAATCTTCATCAATTCTTAACCAACCATCTCCATCTATATCTAAATCTAATCCTGCTGTTGTCATTCCATTTTGTCTTAACAGGTAAAATGAATTGGGATTTTCAGGATAAAATGAGAATCCCCACATTTGCCCGAGATTGGTAATTTCAAGGCCCATCCATCCAGCATCTCCAGTTCCTCTAACTTGATTATAATTCCATAAATTATCTTTTTTATGAAGTGTAATTTCCCCATCAGGTGTTCCTACTAAAATTACTATGGATAAATCCGGTCCTGCTGCGATATCATGTACACCTGTGCTATAGACATCTGGAATATCTTCAGTATTCCAGGATGATGGCGTAATGCAATTTGAATCACAATTTGAATATTGTAGGCCATTTGCCAGATTATTATGCGCTACATGGATCGAATTGTCTGAACCTATATCTAGAGAAATTGAAGAGTTAGTTGATGAAACATCTCCAAGATTACTTATTACCACTTGTTGCCAATTGCCTATGACATTACAAGAACTAGAACAGGTTGCCAACTCAGCATCTGGAGATCCGCTGGTTTCATCAATATAACCAATCCAAATTTTATTGTCAAAAGATATATCTGTATCTAGCCCAAATCCTCCTGAAGAGATTGAAATTGCGCCAACCTCGGACCAACTTGAAGAATCCAAACAATCTGAGGATTCCAAACATACTACTATCTTCAATTCAGTTGATGTCAATGAGAATAAATACATATTGCCTAAGGTATCAATTTCTACGGACAACGCCGATCCCAACCAAGATGCCGAGAGTTCAGTAAGAAGCCATTCACCATTCGATTTTGTATAATATAACGGGCTAGAATCATCCATAAAGAAAGTATGAGGGATATTACTTGAATCTAAGGCTATGCTTGTACTCACTAGTGGTACATCTGATAAAAATATTTCTTCAATAGTCCATTTATTATTATTATAAATTGCAAATTTACCTGCATTTACTTCATCATCTACATATGACATACTGGCACACCCTTCCGTACTGAGGGTAGTTGAGACTTTATTTCCAACATTATTCGAAGTACTATCAAGCGCTATTATTTCAGAATCTATGCCTTCTCCTTCAATGTCACATTCAAGGTTGAAAACTTCCAATGGCATAAACAGATCTACATAATCTAAATTACTTCCCATTTCAGATGCCTCATCGCCAGTAGCTCCTGTTTTTCCGAGACCTGTTCTCCCATCTTCTCCAGATCCCCAACATTTAACTCTCTCATTGTTCATTATACTACAAGTGAATGAATCTCCAGCTTGTACTGAAATAGGGGTAATTCCTGTACCAAGTGAAATTGAATTTAGATTATCGCCCATTTCATTATCATCATCGCCTATTGATAATCCATTTCCGTAACCCAATTGACCAAAGTCATTTTTACCCCAACATTTTAAATCATTATTTGTCAAAATAGCACAAATATGAGAATCTCCTGCATCCGCAGATGATACTCCTAATCCTGTACCGAGATTTACTATGTTCAAATCATCTCCAATTTCATCGGATTCATCTCCTTCGTTAGTAATAGTCCCTGTGCCCAATCTTCCATCACTGCCATATCCCCAGCAAGCAATACTTGCATCATCTAAAATTGCACATGTGAAATCATTACCCGCAGTAATCGAAGTAGCGGTTCTATCTGTTGGCAAATCTACTAATATTAAGCTAGAACCCATTTCATTTGATTCATCACCTATGGTTACTGTACTGCCGATGCCTAATTGCCCGCCAGAATTATCGCCCCAGCAAGCCATCTCTCCATCAGTCCATAAGACACATGTATGATCATCACCTAATGCTAGATCAGATATGCCACCTCTGCTTGGTAAATCTACATGAGGCAATTCTCCTCCTACTAGGTCTCCTGAATCATCACCAATAGTATTGGTATTGCCGACGCCTATTTGGCCTTCAGAATTTTCTCCCCAGCAAACTACAGAATCATCTGAACTATCATTTACAATTGCACAAGCATGTCTGCCACCAGCTTCTATCAAATTAGCATTCCAAGAACCAATATTGACTGTGTTAACATTCACTCCCATCTCGAGATATCCATCTCCTCTTGATCCAGAACCAGTTAATCCAACACTATTTCCAAGTTTATCGTTTTCACCCCAACATTTGATTGAACTATCATTAACTAATGCACAAGAGAATGTATTTCCTAATGCTACATCTATGAAAGTTAAATCTTCTCCAACATCAGTAAAATATAGGTATCTACCCATTTCTAAGCTCTCATCGCCATAATCTTCAATATTTTCATGACCCGTTTTCCCTTGACTTCCATCGCCCCAACATTTCATTTTACTGTCAGTTCCAATTGCACAAGATTGAGAATTTCCTACAGAAATAATTGTAACATCGCCATTGTTAGATTCAAATCGTTGTTCAAGACCTTTTAATTCATTCGAAGAATAATCAAATCTCTCTAAAATTGCAATTTGAGTGCTAAATATCATTAAAGATACAAGTAGGAATGCTTTAACCTCTTTATTGGATATCATAATACGTTCCCGCGAGGAGATAAGTGCTATTAATGAATGACCTATCATAAACGGCTAATATATAAAATGAGATAACTATATATTTTAATAATTACTATATTTCAAATTGTTTTTAAAAAAGAATTACCTCGGTACTATGATGGAGATGAAACTATGTAAAATTCTAGGAGGGCGTAAGTGATGTCAGTTAATAGTTCAAGCAGCAATGAAGATTTAAATTTAAGATATTTGCAAATTTCATTATCAATTCATTCAGGCTCAAATTTACCTGGATCAAATTGGCTTTCATCTTTTACTAATGTGGAATTTATTACTATGCTTGAAAAATCTCATGAGGGTTTAATAGGTTATTTTAAATTAAAATTTGATGATGTGAGAGTACTTGAAAAAGATCATCGCAAGATGACAATATTGGATATCAAATCTAAAACTAATAAATCTGCATTAGTTAAAGCATTATTGTCTGGACCTGTTCCAAGTTTATTTCTAAATGATATGGACGCATGGTGGGTAAATCCATCCCACTTGGATGCCAATGGGATGACTTTGACAATACGCGGCACTAAGGAAGCATTGCTTAGAATTCGTAATGATTTATCAAAATTGGTTGATGGGAACTTAAGTGTAAAGATAGGGTCCGAAACTTTAAACAGTCCAGAATTCACAGATATGTTGAATGAAAAGCAACGTTTAGTTATGGATAATGCAATTAAGATGGGTTATTATGCTAGGCCCAGGGGATGTACTCAGCGAGATATTGCATTAAAAATGAATATTAAACAGGCAACTGTAAGTGAACATCTTCAAATTGCAGAATCAAAAATTATTAATTTTGCTAATAAATAATTATCTCAATTAAAATAATTTAAAACTGTGGCCCTCTGATGAAAAATATAACCCAAAGAAATGCAAGTAATGTGCCACATATTCTAACTATTCTTTTTCCAGTTATTGGTTCTAAAAATAATTCCGAAAGACTATTTCCTACAAATGTCCAAGCAATCATTGCAGGAATACAAACTATCAATGTAACAATTATGATTGTAATTATGCCGATTATCCCTCCTCCTAAAGGTTCTATAAATTGACTCATAATCAAAATTACGAATGCCCATTCCTTTCCATTAAAAAACTGCATTAAAATACCAGTTTTTATCCCAAGCTTACCTCTGGAATTCGATGATATTATTGATTTTAAATTAATATTAAACATCGCAATAGACATTAAAGCTAAAAATATCATTCCAATCCAGTGGAGAAATATTATTCCATTATCGCTATCCCTTAACGATTCAACAGTTAAGCCTATGATTAACTCCATTAATAATAATCCAATCGCCATTCCAGTAATTAATGGTATATTACTACGTTTACCAAACAAACCACTATGTGCAAAGGAAGTAATGGCATTTGGGCCCGGAATTACCAATGCTATGGCAATAATAACCAATAACTCTAGGATTGATGATGTAACACTCACGATTAGGGGAGTATATCATGCTAAATAAAATTAATATTATTTTGGGATATTTTACAAATCACTAAGTAAATCGTCTTCAAGTATTACTTTTGCTTGTTGTACCCAACCTTGTCTTCTAATTCTACCTGGGAAGTGCTCTATTGCTTCATTAAGTTCATCTGCATGCTCGTCAGTAAGTTTAGAAATTTGTTCAAATGTTGAAATCCCAATAAGATTAAGTCGCTCCTCAAGACCAGCATCGAGGCCCTTTATAGCTTGTAAATCATCCTTATTCCCCTTATTTCTTCCAATTATTCTAAAATCTATTAAATGACCTTTAACATCTACTCTAGCTAATAAATACTCCTTTGCAGTCATTTTATTCTCTTCACCCTTTAGACGTTCTAGTTCTTCACTTATTTCAGCCTCTAACTCTCTTCGAACTCTCTTCTTTTCACTCTCTTCGAACTCTTCCTTTGCTCTTGATTCTTTTTCCTTTCTCTCTCTCGCTTCTATCTTTTTCTTTACATCTACCCTGGCCTTGTCCAATGCTCGCTTTTCAGCAAGTATTCTTTCCTCGGCATTCACGGCGTTAGCAGATTCTCTTTCTGCGATACGTATGGCCCTCTTTCTCTTTTTCTCATCTTCCTCAACTTGTTTCTCAAAATTGTCACGCTCGCCAATTAACTTCTCTTCTTCTTCTTGAGACTTTTTATGTGAGGCTATGGCATCTCTAGTCTTTTGCTCTTCAGCAAGTCTAGATTGTTTCATGTCATTGGCCTTACTGGCCATTTCTGAATACGCCTTTTGTTCAACTAGTAACTTTCTTTCCGCTTCTTCCCTAGCTAAAGTTTCAACTCCTACTTCAGCCATTGAAGAAATCCATCTTTCAGTTTCTTCTTTCAATACTCTCTCGGTGGACTTCCTTTTACGAATTTCTTCATCAGATCTTCGCTGTGCTTCTAATTTTTGTTTATTTTGTTCTTCAAGTTGTTTCATTGCTTCTTCAATGGACTTTCGTTCATTACTGGTTTTCTGTTCCAAATCTCTTCTAATTTTAGCTTCTTCAAGAACTAATTTTTCAATATCTTGCTTAGTCTTCTTAGCAATCTCTACGCGCTTTTTGGCGGCTGTGTGTTTTTCTTTTAATTCAGAAAGATCCTTCTTCAATTTTTTAGTTTTATTCCTATCTTCTTCCGATTTTTCTTCAGCCTCTTTGGCTAATTTCTCTTCCTTATCGGCCGCGATTGTCATTTTAGCAGTGGCATCTTTGTATGATTTGAGCTTCTTCTCCATTTCTTCTCGTCTTTGAAGGACACTTATTGCTATCTTTTCTGCCTCTGCGTGCTTCAGTTTACCTTCTTCTAGTTTTGAATTAATCTCTTCTAATATTTCTTTATCTCTACCAGATTGTTCAAATAATTCTTCTATTTTGATTCTTCCTTCATCATTCTCTTTATGTAAATTCTCAGTTCTATTTTGTTCACGCTTAAGTTTTGTTTCAACTACTGCTCTCTGTTCAACATTAGTTTTTATTTTATTTTCTAGATTTTTTATTTCTAGCTGAGTCTTTTTCAAATCTACAGTAATTTTGTGACTAATGCTCTCTTGTTCTTTTAATTTTCTTTCAGCCTCAACTCGTGGTTTAACTTCGGCCTGATACTTTACTTCTCTGTCTTTTCTCAGTTTTTCCGCAACTTTACTTTCGCTAATTGCTACTTCCCTTAACTTCTGTGTTTCTGTAGTTTTTCTTTTAGCATCTTCAATTCTTTGAGATTCTTTCCCAAGGTCTAATTCCATTTCTTTTCGAGCTTTTTTATCATCACGTATTTTATCTTCTAATTGAGATACTTCCTTCGTAAGTTTATCTAAGGCCCTAAGTGATTCAATACCTGCCTTTTTTGCAGTTTCAAATTTATTATCTAGTATCTTATTTTTCTTAGTAATTTCTGACATTTCTTTGTCTAACTTTAATTTACGCCTAGCATTTTCCTTCATTTCCTCTTTAGAGTTGCCTATTTTAGCTTTTAATTTCTCAATATCGTTAGGAATTTTTATATTTTTGGCCTTCTCATTTTTTAATTTCTTTTCTATAGTTTCTACTATTACTGATGATTTATCAGATTGTTGTTGAATTTTCGCAGTTTCAGAAGCAACTTTATTTTTTACTTTGTCTTCTACCTGTTTTTTTAATTTTGCAGCCTTTACTTTTTTCCCTAATTTAGATTTTGCAGCCTTTTGCTTAATTTCAGCTTCACTTTTGGCTAATTTTAATTCCTCTTCTTGCTTACTTTTTATGGCCTTAGCCTTTGCCATCGCTAGTTTTTTGTTCTCCTTAGCTTTGGCAATGGCGGCTTTTTTCATTTCTTTACCTTTGGCAATGGCAGCCTTTTTCTTTGCCTTTTCTTTGGCAATTGCCGCCTTCCTCGCTTCTTTATTTGATTCAGCAAATCCTGAATGAGTCCCATCGCTAACTTGGCTAGCGGGTTTTTCTGGCTTTAATTTTTCAGTAACTTCTTCTTTTTCAGTAACTTCTTCTTTTTCAGTAACTTCTTCTTTTTCTGATTTTGGAGTTGAGACATTACTTGCATATTTCCTATTCATTGCATTGATTAATTTATCAAACTTGCCATCATATTTATCCAATAGCTTGGATATATTGGCCTTTTTCTTTTCAAATTCTTCTTTAGATAAATTATTTTTGTAAATTTCCTCAATTTTTGTGGCTGCAACTTCTCTTTCCAAAATTAATACCTCCTCAAAAATTATATTTTCTGGCCGCTAAAATTTCGTAAATACTCACGGATCGCCCTCGGCATGAGATACCTTGGCCGTTCCAATTATATTTACAATTTGGATGCCTGTGCTAATATAATATAAACTTAGAGTTTTTATTAAATTAAATAACTATCTTTAACAAACTTTAGGATTAACCGGATTGTCTTCAAATTTTTTCGACTTTAAGACTCCGATCACATAAGATATCTTTTCTACATGAATTTCCATCAAACTATCATCATCATTAATTGTAATCTCACCAATGGCTAATTCAGGTACTTTGGTCTGCTTTAGTACCCATTCAAATAATGAATTTTTTGTTACTATTTTTTTTCCAACATCTAGTCTAACTTTAATCATGCCAAATGCATCAGTTACTTCATTCCAATCTTCTCTCATTTTTATTGGATCCCTATCTGTATTTTTGGATAAATTTGGAACTTCAACAAATGGTATTTTCATATTCCAAGTTGACGCTATTTTATTCAATAGTGGTGTATCTTCCCTGGTGACGAAACTCCATGATTCCCCTTTTCTCCCCATTCTTCCAGTTCGTCCTATCCTATGTACATAAGATTCCGAATCATCTGGTAAATCATAATTTACAACATGTGTTATTCCATCTACATCCAACCCACGTGCAGCAACATCAGTAGCTATAACTATTCTAAATTCTCCCTCTCGAAATGAATCTAAGATTTTCTCTCTTTTATTCTGAGCAATATCTCCGTGAAGTCCAACGGATTTTATTCTAGCCCTTTCTAATCTTTCAACAATAATGTCAACCATTCTCTTTGTATTAGCAAAAACTAGCATCTGTTCTTCTTCTTCAAGATTTGATATTATTCTTCCAAGTGCCCACATTTTGTTAATTCTACCTATTTGAATTGCAAATTGCTCTATTTCGGGAACCTCTACTTCTAAATCATCACTCATTACGTGAACTGCTTCGCCCATGAACTCTTCAGCAGCATCTAGTATTTCTTGAGGAAATGTCGCACTAAATAATAACGTCTGTTTCCTGTTAATCATCTTTTCAAATACCCACAAGACATCAGGAAAAAATCCCATATCTAACATCCTATCTGCTTCATCTAGGCAGAACATTTGTACCTGTTCTAAATTTATATGACCTCTTTTTGTCATATCAATAACTCTTCCAGGGGTGCCGACTATTATTTGGGCACCCTCAGCTAACTTTTTGGCCTGTTTATCTAGGTCAACACCTCCGTATATAGTTTGTATGTTTAGACCTTTATCTCCTTGCAAGGTATTCATCTCTTCTGCAACTTGAACTGCTAATTCTCGAGTCGGACAGAGAACTAATGCCTGTATTGATTTAATATTGGTACATTTCTCTAAAAGTGGGATGCCAAAGGCTGCAGTTTTACCTGACCCTGTTCTCGCCTGCCCGACTATATCTAATCCTTTACGAGCAATTGGAATTGCTTCTAGTTGAATTGAAGTAGGTTCTGTCCATCCTCTTTTCTCAATGGCGGCATAAATATCTTTATCTAAGTTCCAAGAAGAAAAACCTATTGAAGAACTCATTTAATCGCCCTCAGAAGGTTTCAGCATCTCGAATTTCCTTCTGAAGTTGCCCCATCCAATATTTTCTACAATTTTCCCTAGTTAAAAATTGGTCATCACTAGAAAAACTGTGATTATAGTGCCCTTTATCAGCAGTTGCAAATTGTTCTTGATTCCTTTTATGGAATTTTTGCAGTACATGATTCTTCATGTATTGCCTAAATTTCAACCTTTTTGACCTATTTTCACTATCCCATAGTGCATTAAACTGGGATTCCTTTTCATCAAAGTCATCAGTCATCTTTAGTCCTCTCTATCTCGCCGACCCAACTCTCGTTTATCATCCTCACCCTTGATTTTTTTATTGGGCTTTAAGATTTCTATTAATTTTTCTTCTTCATCGACGACATAATCCAATGCTGCTAAGAATTGATTTTTCTGTGATTCAGTACCTTCCATAGTAATATCTACCGATAATGATGTCAACTTCTTTCTCAATTCAAGATTGGTTTCATGCCTTAACAATTCTTCTGCTACTTCTCTAAGTCTATCTCCACTCAATATTATGGATAACTGTCCCACACATGCTTTTCTGAATTCAACATCTCTGGAACGAGCCCCATCAATTATCATTCTAGTCACTCTTGGATTCTGCATATCTAATCTTTTTAGGGCCTTAATGACTGCTTTACGTATGACATTATCATCTTCTTCAATTGCCGATTCTACAAGTATGGTGGCAATACGTGGCTCAGAAACAACTAATTTTGCAAACGTCTGTGATGCATGCCTTCTGACTTGAATATCCTCATCTTGCAATGACCAACTGATAAGATCCCATCCAGTTGCACCGCCATTTGCAGCGATTGTTTTAAGAATTTTAGAACCCCTTCTTCTCAAATCAGTATCCTCTTCTCTAATTAATTCGTCTAAATGTAGACACCCAGCTTCAGGCCATCTTTTTGCCGTTAATCTTAATGCTTCAAATGCATCGCCACGGTTCGTTATTATTTGACTTCTTAATTCTCTTCTAAGTATGTCCTCACATCCGGATGGAAATATTGGTGACAACAATTTTAAACATTCTCTGGATTCCTCTCTAACTGCATCATTTTCATCCATCAGCCGATCAGATAGAAACTGAAAAATTGAGGTACTTCTACGCAATGAAAATGATGGCATGGACTTCAAGGCAGCGATCCTTACGTCGGGATAATCATCATCTAGTGCATCAAGAAGTATTGAATGAGCCTTATCTACGTCTGACCCTAAAACCCTATTTAATGCCTTGATTCCATCAATTCTTCCTGCAAAGCCTCCTCTGCCATCATTAATAGGTAATTCAATTTTTTTTACCTTTCCACTGGCAAGGGGCAGTATATCTTGCAAAGGTATTCTTTGCCATGGCCCGGATTGAGGTAATAGTGCACGTATATCTTCATCTTGATAAGTCTGATTGAACTTTTGTATAGCCTTGCCAGTACGAGGATCACGAGCAATGTACTCTCTAGACATTTTATTTCGGCCCACGGAAGACCCTCTCATTATTCAACCAAGCGACTTTATGTTCAAGTAAAAATAATAACTTTTTTTAAGTTTTATATCGGCGAGGAACTATGAAAGAACTATCTGATGAGATTTCAAAACTGTTATTTTCTACATTTTCTGATGGATTTCCATTTCTAAATAAAAATGAGATAATACGCATTTGGTCTTTAGATTTCCAATGGTTTAATCCTGATGATTCTATATTATTATTTTCACATCTTTTAGATAAGAAATGGATAATCAATTCAAAAAATTATTTTTCTTCTAATCCGAATCTAAATTTAATCCAACCTCAATTAAGTTGGAAACCTAACGTAAATGATATTTTGAATATTTCAGAATTTAATATACCTTCTGGAATTACGATTAATCCCGTGGAAAATGAGAAAATTATAATTTTGAAAACCACACATCTAGACAAAGATGAGTTTAATTTTGAAGATGAAAAGATGGCTAAATTATTAAATTATGTTTCTAAAAAATCAGAGTTAAGCAAGAGAGAAGTTATCCGACGATCTGAACGTAAAAAAATGGCGCTCGGACCAATCAGCCTTTGGATGGCCGTTTGCTTATTGGCCCGTGAACAGGGATTAGATATGAATAAAATTATTGATATAATTGATAATAATTAATTCAAATTAAAGTACGTTACTCAGCGTTACGATCATATGGAATTATATTTTGCCATTCAGAAGCATCGGATCTTGCTACGATGGCATGTACCCATTCCGTTTCTGAGCAATTAAAGACTTCATGAGGCAACCCAGGCTCTATGAAGAACATATCTCCTGCACCATGCACCACTGATTTTTTACATCCTGGGCCATATTCGTGCCTCACACTACCCTCTAATAGGTATATCATGACATCAAAATCAACATGGATATGGGCATTTGCCACTCCACTAGGCGGAATATACGCTCTATTCATTGAAAGTTTAGTTGCAGGCGTATTTTTTCCCGATAGACCAGCAGCATATTCGATGTTATTCCAACCCCTGACTTTCTCAGCACTTCTTAGACTCCATATTCCTCCCTCATCAGTCACATATTTACTTAAATCATCCTTTGATTCCTTGAGTGGTAAATCTTTAGATTCCATATACACGGCGGCATTACTCTAGATTTTGTAGTTTTTGATAAGTTTAATCATAAAATTAATCAATATTGTCTGGGATTTATTCGCTAAGAGATTTTTACTTTTTCAATCAACGCTAAAAAGGGGTCATCTCTCGGCGGGCACATAGAGGATTGTTAATGTCAAGAAAGATTACCGTTTGTACTTCTTCAGGAGTGCCATTAGTTAGCAATCGAAGTACTTCCTTTAAGTGCCCTGAATGTGATCATTTTATCGGTAGAAGCGAACAATGTAGGGTTCAAGGAATAGCATATATCTGTCCTGAATGTAGTTTCCAAGGTCCTTAAAATTTAATGGAGTGTAATAATATGGGTCATGTTGTCGTAAAATACAAAGTAACTATGGATCAACCTGAAGAAGCTGCACCAGATTATGCTGCAATAGCTGGTATGATTGAAGATTTACCTGAAGTCCAGACTGTCGAAATAAAGCCCTTAGCATTTGGAATGATGTTTGTCGAAGTACAAGCAGTGCTTGGCGAGGGTGAAGGAATCGTAGATGGTTTTGAAGAAAAAATTCGCTCTTTGGACGCTCTAGTAGGGCAAGTCGAAACCCTCGAAATGGGTCGACTTTAGTTTTTTTTAATTAAAAATAATTTAATAATGATCCAGAGGAGATCTCATAAATTCTCTCATCAAAACTGTAGCATAAGTCCCAGGGGGTAGTGCGAATTTTATTCTAAGGCATGCACCTTCTGGATGCCATCTATCTCCATCTAATGTCCCATCTACCCATCTTCCAGATGTTAGGTCATTAACTTCTGTGGCTTCAGTAACGCTGAACTCCCTAAAGAAGACAGATAATGGCCTTCTAGTTCCGGAAGAAGTTAATCTAGGAATCTTTTCAATCCTCCAATCTACGTCATGAAGATCGGTATCCTTTAGGGCGGCCTTCTCAATCTCTCCAGGTGCATCTTTGGCCAATGCGGATTCTAAGCCAGGCAAAGGGCCGGTAACTGCCAATCTCCCAGAAATACAATTCCTTTTACACCTTTCAAGATTACTTTCCGAAACATATGCCATCTTACTTGCATCTATACGGCCATTTGGGTGAACTGGCGCTACTATATCCCCAATTACTGGAAATATTATTGGCAATTTTATTTTTAATCTACCTCTCAATGAATAGTTAAAAGTTAATGACTGAACAGAGTGAATGGTTAGTAGTTGTAAGGAATTAGGTAATGCCATAAATGCTGACCTATAATCTTCAGGTTTCTTTAATAGCCTCTCTAAAATATTTCTTTCATATCCTAAACGTTCAGGAATTATGTTCAAACACTCTTCGACATTTCTACTATCTCTCCACATTTTTCGGAAGTTACGGACTTCTTCTTGTGCATTTTTGCCCTCCATTCCTAAATATTGATCAACAGCCATTTTGTAATCTCCATTTACGACAGCTCTGCCAACTTCAGGCGTCACCGGTCTAGTTGATCCAAATCTCTGTGGTCCTATCCAATTTGGGAATGCGTCAGCCCCTAATTTATTAGATAGGTCAGATCTAATTAGATTTACTCGTTTCATAGCTTCTTTACCATCAAGGGGATTCCCATTTGAATCGCAACATCCACGAACTGTTATTGTAAATCTATTTCCATCATGGTCACTCATACCTACTTTCTGATGAGTTCTACCCAAAATTTCAATTATACTATCTGGTATTTTTACTTTCTCAACTTTATGTACGGGTGCATCAATGACGACAATTTGAGTAGTAACGGCTCTTTTATCTTTCATTCCTGAGGTAAAAACTCTATTTCGACTTATTCCGCAAGCACTTGATAATCTTTTTAAGAATCTGTTTGTTTCCCAATTAGTCATCGTTATTCTTGTAATTGTGAAACGCCCCTTTGGGTCTAATGCAGGTACTTTAGATATCTCTTCAACTCTAAAATCTTCAACCCTAGATTTTAAAATTCCTCCAATCCCATCTGTTGGTGACACCCATTCTGAAAGTCCCAAGTGCTCCTCTAGAGAGCTGTCAGTCAATTTAACACCGCCTCTCAGAGTTTTATTCCTGAAATTTCTTTAGATAAATTCTTACACAAATCTCTAAAAACTTTTTCTCCCTTTTTACCTTTCATGGCCCTTATGAAAATTTCTGGATCATCTAAGTCAGGGTGATTTTGAAAATAGTTAGCGTATTCTACATCTTTACTCGCGTTTAATCTAGATCTAAACATTTGCAATGTTGTATGACTTTCTCCACTAATGCGGATTCTTAATTCACGACCTTCATTTTTTAGTACTTTGATTGACATAAGACGGTCTTTGGACCTGCCCATCCCTTTTGAGGTCTTTCATAACAATACGTTCAATCTCCGATTCAAATTCACCCTAAGTTATACATCAGCATCCGTAGCGCGGGTCATGGCCATTGCAGACCAGCCGTCTGAAAGGTTTTCTGACCTTTTTGAGAAAATGGCCTTTCCAATAGTTGTTTTAAGCCTTTTTGCTACACTTATTCTAGCAACGTTTTTGTCTCCACTTCCTGCATTTTCTACAGATTTATCTTCTTTTGCTCCCGAGACCAATGATGAAGAAGCAATGTCTCGAATATATGGCGAAATTGGAAAATCTGGTGAATTAATATATATTGATGTAACAACAACTCAAAAAGGCTCAAGTGTCTTGGAAATTGGTGCACTTAAACAACTATTTGATGATTATCAAATGATTGACAATTATTCCAAATCTAATGATAATTTCATAAAATCTCAACTCAATGCTGCCGATATTATGAATCGTGCAATTCTTGAAAGCAATTATTCTGGTAATCTTTACGATTTTAACGAATGGGGAGATTTACTTAATTCAGTTTTTGTAAATAGTGAAAGTTGCTCAGCATCACTCGTTAATGATGAAAAAACTATCGCATCAGCATCATTTGCTTCATCTGTGATGCTCAATGAGGACTTTAATTTTGAACCGGTATGTGATTGGCTTGAAGAAGAAACAGGAAATCCAATGCCGCATGCCTCAAGTACACTTTGGATAATAGAAATGAATGGCGATCTAAAAGAAGAAGACAATCTTATTTTTGCAGACGGTATACGTGAGTTATTATCTGATAATGGGCTTTCAGACTCTAATTCGCCATTACAATATGGTGTTATTTCAGACTCATTAGTTAGTAATGACATTAATCAAGCAACATTAGATGATTTAGTTTATTTATTAGTTCTAGCAATTTTAATCGTGGTATTATTGTTAGCAATTACCTTCAGGTCATTCATGATGGTTGCAGCACCATTGTTAGGCCTCTCAGCCTCACTTGTCTGGACATATGGCATAATATCTATGCTGGGAATAGGTTTTACAATTTTAGAAGTAGCAGTTGCGCCTGTAGTATTGGGCTTAGGGATAGATTATTGTATACATTTACAAACTGGTTATGAAAAAGCAAGATCAAATACCGATACTGCTGCCAAAGCATGGATACAATCATTCATGAAAATCCGCGTTGCTTTAAGTTTAGCAGTTGTAACTACAGTATTCGCATTCTCTGCTAACTCATTATCTCCATTGCCTCCACTACAAGCCTTTGGATTCACCCTTGCTTTAGGTGTAATTTCAGCATTCGTAGCAAGCACAGTAACGGTCGGCGCATTACACGTCGTTGTCGAAAAAACTGCTGGAACAATGCCAAGGAGGGGAATAAATTTGGATAAAGTCGCAGACAAAGCAACCAATTTTCAAAAAAATAATACTACTCGAGTACTTCTTCTTGTTGTATTAATTACTGCTGGTTCCGTAATTGTTGCCCAAAGGGGCCTAGACACTAGTTTTGAATTAACTGACTTCCTTTCCGAAGATGATATGGAAATAATGGAAGTAAGGAATAATATATATGATTCTTACGAAGTAGATGCTTTAAAATCAGTATATATTTTGATTGAGCCAAAGGTAAACTATGAATTCTTTGAGGATGAAGAAAAAATTATTTCCGCTTTACGTGGATTCGATCAATCTCTTCTGAGAATTCCAGCAGTAGTATCAACGGAAGTCAGTGGCTCCAGTAACGAATGGCCTTCTTATGATAGTTTATATCTCATCTTAAAAGATATGTTAATCCAAGATGAAAACTTTGGGGCACGTCATAATATGGAATTATTCGGAAATGATATTTTTGTGACTGAGAATTTTCAACAGGGCGATCTTTCTTCAGCAGTTAAAGAATTACTTTCCAACGAAAGTATTGGTGATCAATTACGGGGATTTTCCTGGGCAGAAAGAACTGAATCATATGTTTCAATAGATTCGTCTAATTCAAATGATTTAGTAAATAGAATAAATTTCTTAATATTGAGAATAGATGTAGAGGCCCAATCTAGTAATCAAGTCGATGATATTGCAAGAGAATTTGGTATCGAACTAACTTTAATTGAAGATGATATCGAAGGTAGGGCATATATTGATGGTGATTTAATAGTTCTATCGAATGTTCTTTCCAGTCTAATTTCTTCAATTGTGAGCTCAACGGGAATTAGTCTCGCTGTTTCTTTAGCAGTATTGGTTATTCTGACTAGGAGATTAGGTCAATCATTAGTAGTAATACTTCCTGTTGGTTTAGCAGGTTCCTGGGTTATTGGTGCGATGGCCATTTTAGGAATAAACTGGAATGTTTTGACTGTAATGATTACAGCGCTAACTATCGGGCTGGGAATAGATTATTCCATACATGTATGGAGGAGATTTGAAGAAAATAGAAGGGATGGAATGGATGTGTGGTCAGCAATGAGAGATATGTATGCCACCACTGGCGCATCATTATTGATGTCTGCTGGAACTACAATTTGCGGATTCTTAGTACTCCTTCTTTCGCCAATACCTGTCATACAAGACTTCGGGATAGTCAGCTCAATATCAGTAGCATTTTCTTTAATATTAGCTTTATTAGTACTTCCAGGATTATTGGCATCAGAAGTAAGATCTAATAACGGAAATTAGTATTTACTCTTTTTTCTTACTTATTTTTTTAAATCCTATCTTCGTATCGATATTATCTTCTTTAGAATTTTTTACAAGGACATTAATTTTTTCTAAATGTTGTTGTACGTGTTGGAATGCAGTTATTCCATTGGTTTTATTTTTGGACCACGGTAATTTATTTTGACAAATAAGATATGTTTCCGATGATGCCTTTCTACTTGCAGTAGGCGCGTATCTTTGAACATTGGAAAATCTTTGTTTCGCTGCTTCTATTAATCCTTCAATGCCTGTACCTTGAAATATTTTTGTCACGAAATTTCCACCTGGTGCTAGGGCGATCATTGCTGTATCCATTACTAGTGTTGATAACTCTAAAGAAATTGCTTGGTCAGTATCGTATCTCCCAGTTAATTTTGGAGAAATATCACTCACAACTGCATTTAATACTCGTCCATCTAAGATTTCTGAAACTTGGTCAATAGTGGAAGTATTTCCTATATCACCTATAATTATACTTGCTCCTTCTACGGGAGAAGTAGCTAACAAATCTACTCCAACTACTAGTCCATCAAATCCAACTTCTTCGACTACTACTTGCGTCCAACCTCCAGGATGGCATCCAACATCCAAGACTGCATCACCTTTCCTTATTATTCCAAATTTATCTTGAATCTGTTTTAATTTGTATGCAGAACGAGCCCTATAGCCCTTAGAACGGGCCTCTCTACGCCATGGATCACGTCGATTTTCTTGGAACCAACGCTTGCTCATATCTGATGGCGCTGGGCCATTGGGTTATGAATGGAAGCACCTTAGCGACTAATATGTCTGCATTCCGGAATCATTTCGCATTCATTTTAATGATAATGATTCTACTTGTTAATCCTTTAGATGCGGAAATAGAAGATAATGACGTATGGCAAGTAGATGGAGGTTATTCTGTATTGATGGAACAATATACGGCTACATGGTGTGAAATTTGTGCATCTGTGGATTCATGGATGCCAGACTATACTTCTGCCAATGGCGACCGTGTCATAAGAATCGCAATTCATGACACGCTTGATGATCCCTTAGGCACTCCAATAACTGATTATAGATTACAAAGATATAATGATTCTAGGGTTTTCCCTACCTTTTGGTTTGATGGTAATATACTTGCAGGAGGGGCTCCAGATACAACTACATTGCATAGGAGTTTACTGTCTTCAGAGACGCAGCGAAGTGGCGATACAGATATAAATTTGGAAATAACTTTAATTTCTGGTGAATTGTTAATATCTTCAATATTATCTAATTGGGAAAATGAACTTGATACCAAAGTAACTATAATGGTTTTAGATTATGATATCACAATTCCTCAGAATATTGCAATTAATGGAATTGAGACTCATCATGATGTATTATTTGCTTACAATGAAATAAATCTTAATAATTCTCAAATTTGGTCTTATCCTGATGAATCATGGTCTAATACCTCTGCCATAAATGATACTATAATATCAAAATACTATATCCCTTTGAATAAATCCTTAGAAGATTTAAAAATAGTAGTAATACATGAATATGTAGATTCAAATATAATGGAATCTAATACTTTAGGTGCCACATCAATATACTTAGGTAGCAATAGTCAAATATCAAAATTAGATTTAACTTTGCCAATTATACTTATATTGTTAATTTCAATTATTCCTATTTCAGTCCGATCTCGTAAATAAGTTGTATTACGGTATCTCTAATGGTTTCTTCTGACATTCGTGTTGGCTTAAAATTTGTGGACAATAATTTATCAACATTTAGGAAGGTTTTTGGAACATCTCCGGCCCATCCTCTTTTCCCTCCTGTATATTCTATGCTTACATTTTCCAGTCCACTCTCTTCTACTACAATTTCTGCTATTCTTCTAACTGAACATGTATCTCCAGTTCCCAAATTATACAAATTAACAGAATCATTGGCGTTTTCGATTAAATGTAACATCGAATCTACGCAATCTCGTACTGACATGTACGATTTTTCTTGAAATCCATCTCCTAAAACTTCGAGTCTATTTGGATTGTTTTTCAATTTGTGAATGAAGTCGAATATTACTCCATGTGTCCCCCTTGGGCCGACAATATTGGCAAATCTGTGAATATATCCTATTCCTCCAAAAGTTCCTATCCAAGCAGATATTAAGGCTTCGCTTGCTAATTTTGATGCACCATATAATGAAATTGGTAAATTTGGACCATATTTTTCTGTGGTTGGCATTTCATCTGCTTCTCCATATATTGCCGAAGATGAAGCAAACGAAATATTTCTTACATTATTGATCCTCATTGATTCAAGGACATTATATGTTGCTAATGTTCCCTGTCTGAGGTCAGTATCAGTTATTTCTGTCCCTAACCTAATGTCTGGATTAGCAGCTAGATGGTGCACATGAGATACCCCCTTCATGGCCTCTTTAAGTTGCTCCAAATCCAATAAATCACAATTGATAATTTCTACATTTTCATTATTATCATGATGAGATAAAAATTCTAACCTACCACTACTAAAATTATCTACGATTCTTACTTTCTTTCCACTCAATACTAATGCGTCTACAAGATGGGAACCAATGAATCCGGCCCCTCCAGTAACTAAGTCCATCTCATTTACCTCAATTAGCACTAATGTCCCATAAATCTTCTTCATGCTGCTTCTTTAAGAAATATAAAATCCCAATAACTGAAATCATGCCAATGTGTACTACTGTACAATATGGGCAAATATGGGGGGCACCTTCTACTAGGAACAACTCTACTATTACTAACCATGCAACTCCTACTATACCTGGTAAGGACATATAGAAAGATGCATCTAGCCACATTTTTGATAATTTATCTCTAGGTCCAAAAAATAAAGAAATTCCGAGATAAAGCAGTACTGAAAAGGAAATCATTCCGATCATTCCCCAAGAAAATCCTAAAAATTCAGAATATTTGGGATCTCCAATAACGCTCCCACATTGAACAATTCCTTCTGCTGCACAATAATTTGTACCTCCTGTGGCTTGAATTTGCCTGTGGATAATTTCTGTCCACATACTTGTTAGTAATGCCCCTGTTTCAACAATTACTAGTCCAAGTAGGATTCTTCTAGTTTCAGAGATTTTCAAATTTAAATTCTTGCCAAATGGTGTTGCTATGGCTAAACCAATCAATATCATGGCTCCAAATATCATTAATGGCCCGTATTCTCCTAGCATATTATTAGGCCCCCAAATAAATGGATAATCCATCATCGATAGATTGACCATCGTTGTTTCCATGTGCTGCTTGATTCCATGCAACTTCTCCATTAGGCTTCAGGATTATGTTAAAAGGTGTACCGCTAATATCCCAAATATTTTGTACGGTTAAATCTAAATCATTAACATATCCCCAATTATGAACTTCCCCGGGCCTATCTTGACAATTATTTTTTCCTGAATTACACCCATTTCCATCATCAACATTGGTCCCATAATTTGTTTTGTCCTTGAATGCAATCATTTCTGCTTCGGAACCATCATGCCCAGATATTCCCAATTCTACTACAACAGATACAAAGTTAGCCTTTGAGCCATATATGTTATGCCTTTCCGTCATATCGTCGCCTTCTGAGTAACAATATGGGCAATCAGTATCTAAAATTTGTATGTATATCCACTTACCCTCATCTCCTTCTTGCCAGTTACGGTCAAACATTGAATGAAGATCAAAATCAGACCATGTTCCAGATTCATATACTTCGCCCCCTAAATTAGGAATAATTTGACCTTCTTCCGGGCCTATGCTATATCCAGATGACATACTAATAAATATTATAACAACTACTGAAACTACTCCAGACGTTACCAAGAAAGATGTCGTTCTAGCATCTCCATCATTTATTGGAGTTTTCGAGACTGCATTTTTTCGTCTTCGAGCCATATTATCAATACTCTGGGAGTACTACATGTTTTCAAATATTCCTTAAAACGCTTTAGATATGATAAAATTATTATTAAAACTATTTTAAA
>Ga0209090_10000685_pt1 | contig 21274 bp, 15 predicted proteins | sample ArcticOcean_MG_C_9_FD_187432 | JGI IMG/M metagenome (GOLD analysis project Ga0209090, IMG submission 187432) | Marine microbial communities from western Arctic Ocean - ArcticOcean_MG_CB2_152 (SPAdes) (version 2) | ecosystem: Environmental > Aquatic > Marine > Oceanic | place: Arctic Ocean... | reverse complement strand
GCTGCTGCTGCTCAAACTTCTTACTCGCATCTGTCGCGGCAGCGCGTTTAGGCGTCGTTCGCGTGCTCCCAGCCTTCTCCACGGGTGGACTCGCCGGCGGGACAATCATTTTCTTCTTTTGCGTTTCTTTTCCTTTTTCCCCTTTCAGCATCGCGACGCCTTCTTCGACGTCGGAAAGTTTGAGATTTCTCCGCGCTTTAGGAGAGGTTTTCACGGGCGTCGACGTCGTAGAAACAGAGACCGACTTAGTCTCCTTTATCGGTGTCTTTCTCTTCTTCGTCGGCGTGCGCATCTCTCCTTCTCTGCGATTGATTTTGTAAAGAAAATATTTGATTATTAGAACGAAAATAAAACTTTCTCTTCTGTGTCGGCGTCGTCGTGGCGTCGCGAATTTGCGAATTTGGGCGATCGATTTTTTTTGCGTTCGTTCTCCCATATAAAGTATGAAAGAGAAGAGAAAGAAGAAGAAGTCAAGAAGAAGAAGAGATGCTCTGTATTACCTGTATTATTAATCTCCGCGGTCGTCGTCCGTCTTCTTAAATAGTATCAAGGAGGGATAATAGATATACACAGGTGCGCCGCGCGCACAATAATTTATGATTCAAAAGACGTTTTAATTTTTCAGGAAAACTTCTAACTTCTTCTCTTTGCGGGGACGAAAACAAATCACAAGAGGAAAGATCTCGGGGGCTACCCTGCCCCTTGTTTGCTCTTTTAAAAAAAAAATAGGGGAATTCCAGCCCCCTCTTCTTCTTCCTCATTTACGCACAACTCACAAAGGAACCAAATAGAGTAGTTCGTCGAGAGGAGCACTTGAAACAAACACGCATCGATCGCGTCGCACCAGAAGATACGCATAAATAAACGTAATAATGGCCGGTATTCGAGCTTCGATCGCGAAAGTTGTAAACTACGTCTCCACCAACTCCGAAGTCGTTCACTACGCCCTCATTCCTCTCATCATCATCGTCGGCATGCGCACGACTCCGAGACCGGACTTGATCTCTCTCTTGACACCCGTTTAGAAGTGAAAGAATAGAACGCGTTAGTAGATCAACATCACGATGATTATATTTGTTATTTATGTTGGAAGTAGCTTTAAAATATAAACTCCTGCACCACCTAATTGCCCACCATATAAACAAACAAAAAGCAAAGAAGAAGACGAACGAGCGCGGGGTTATTTACCATATTTTTTTACTGCGTTTTTCCCTTCACTTCAATTAAAAATACAACCTTTAGATCAATCTACTACTTCTCCTTGTTTAAGCGACGATCGAAATCTTCCAACTCGAATGTCGAGCCGTCTTTTTGGCCTTTCCCCGACGATGAGAATATGGAATCCTTCGCCGACACGAATTTTCTGCCCGCCTTTGATTTCGCTTCCATCAGTTTCCTGCGCAGCTTTTCGTCCGGGCGCTCCAGGCGCAACAGGGATTGCAAACGTAAGGTATTTCGTCGATCTATCTGCTTATTCTTCATTCCGATTCTAAAGTTTCGCAAAAATGGAATGGCGAAGAACAGCGCCGCGTACACTTGCAACGCCGGCAGAAAACCACCAACTGATTGGACCAACTCAGCGTTGCGATAGAGGACTTGGGGATCCGTCATCAAACTACTCAACCAGATCACGCCGACGAAGTTAGCGACGCCGAGTGCTGCAGACATAAATTTTTGGCTCGGATCAGCGAGAGAAAACGACCAACGCTCCTCTTTCGCCAATCCATTTGTACTACTACCGCTATCACGTTTTAATCGATTTTGTTGTTTCTTTTCCAAAGCAGTGACTTGCGCAGCTGGAAATCTGTAGAAAATATTCCCAGAATCGTCCATTTCCGGTGAACCTTCGAAACGAGTTAACACTGGTAATACGAACGATTCATCCGAGAGTTCTGCGGAACCTTCGCGGTCTAAAAACGGTGCCAACTGTTCCCCCGTGACAACCCCTTCATTTTTCGCGATGGTTTGTCCTATGAGCGCCCAGCGTTCGCGTTCAAAGTCGTTGTTCGGGTCACCGTCCCCGAAGACAAAAGAAAACACCGCCTCGAAAAAGTTCATCTCATCTTTCGCGCGTAACCGGTACGGTCGACGGTAATAGTACGGATCGAGGTACCAGAAAATATCCCCCGGGTAAAATCGAGGACCAAAAAACATCATGCCACCACCTCTGCTCGATCTTCGATCATTTCGGTCGTCTCTTTGCGAGGACAACAGCGCGAATATGGTCGTGTACACAATAACAACAGATGCCACGAGCGTTGTTCCGAACGACACGCGCACGAGATAAGAAAGAAATTCTTTCACCTTATCCACCGTCGGTTCCGTTTTCAACTTGAACGACTTCGCTTGCAACAGTTGTTTATATCCGATCGGAAAAGCGTACACTAAGTCGCCATCGTTTGTAACCTCTAAAGATGCGTTTGTATCTGCAGCTAAGGCAGTTAACGCTTGCGTGGCATCGAAGAGTTGAATGCCTGAGGAAGACGCGACGTCTCCGGCCGTAACTCTCCGGTTTTGACTTTGGTCTATGGCTTTAATCACGGAATCTCTGACGTTTCTTTGGATGGCATCTGACTCGATACGGCCTCCTGGTCCAGGCACTGGTTCATCAAAATCGTCATCTTCTTCTCCGTAGTTATTGAAATCGCTACTCTTCTTCTTGTTGTTATTATTATTATTATTATACGCGGCACAGATTGAAAATCTCCGCCTCGCGGTGTGGATATTTGATGACGACGACGACGATGATGATGAGGTCCAAGGCTTAAGTAAGTGCCGACGCGAAGAAGAAGAAAGAGAGAACTTCGTCGTCGGTCTTCTCAGTCGTTTCCCCGTGGAAGGTTGAGAAGAAGAAGAGGAGAAAGCGCCCGTGGCTGAGCGCGAGGATGTTAAGTTTGGGCGTATCGATAACTTCATCTTTCTCAGAGTGGAAATGTAATGAGGTGTCGCGAAACTCGAGAAAAGAAGACACTGTTTCACTGAAATCACTCCTATCACAGCTTTCATAAGTTTGTCATGACCCTGATGAGAAGATGAAAGAGGAGAGATGAACGCGATTATGTTACTCTTAAAATCTCAAAATTGTATTCATACACAAACCACTACATAACCCATACGTACCTGGGCACATATCCATATACTTCTGCTACAGTTCTTCCGAAGTTTCGTACGCTTTGAGCACGAGGGGGTCGTACACGGCGCTTTTGTGTATGACGAAAGATGTCTGGGCGAGCGCGTGGATGCGAACAGCCAAAGCGTCGAATTCTTCCGCGACGATCCCCGATCGACAGTTGTTCAAACGAGAAATCATAGGTTCACGTGCATTCTTACCGCCGAGAACTCTCGCAACGAGCGCTTCCCGCACGTTTTTTAGCAAAGCCTTCGAAATATCATCAGATGATTTTACCGGGGCGTTCTTTTCTTCCCGGGTGCCTTCGCCAATCAGTTTCAGCAGCATACGCTCGACGAGTGATATTGTGGATGTACTTTGCGAAGAACCAACTGTTCGAGCAACTTCTGTGGCGACGTCCTTGAGTTTGCTCGCGTCATCGCGCAGAATTGCGGAGACGCGTTTGTTTGAATCACGCTTCATCTCTGGCGTGACAGAGACGCCCGCCGGGAGCACCTGTTCGACCAAAGCGAGGCAAGCGCACGACAACAGGAGGCGCTGGAATGAATCCTGCGCTCGATGGATTCGCGCCGCATCAAAACGCAACGTTTCTGGTAACTCAGAGTGTTCATCTCGGTGACAAATGAGATCGACAAACATCAATCGAACCACACCTTCGCACGAACTGGCTCGAACGCCAGTCCAGTTTACGGGAACGCTTTCATCCTCTCCAGGGCGACTTCCTCTCGGGTCCTTCTTGGAATAGACGGATGTGTCTTTCAATCCCGCGCAAATCCTCTCTGGAATGTTATGAGTGTTCTTTGCGCTCGGCGCGGACGGTTGATTCTTCAAAGCTTCTCGACCAAGACCGCTGGATTCGACCAACGGCGCCAGTTCGCAAGCACTTTTGAAAAGCCACTTCCTGGTATTAGGTAAGGCTTCATCACACGGAGTCGCGTCGAGGTTGTATAGTTGACTAAACGTATCTTGAATCCAAGATATAGCAGCATCGCTATCGGGCCCGCGCAAGAGACGACGCAGTTTCTCAACGGCGACGATGGTTTCCCCTCTGGAGATGTCCTCTTTGAGTTCGTTGGCCATATCCCATAAAAATTGGAGCGTGAGAACTATCGTCCCGGAATACGACGCGTTTTCTAACGCGCTCAACAAAGATTCGCGTTTTGTTTTCGAATGCGGTTCGCGTGCATCGCTACCGAGAGCGACTAGTAACGCGAACGAAGCGTCCAGAGTACTCTTTAAAAGTGATTTTAAGAGCGCTGTATCCTTTTGCGCAAAAATTATTCGCGAGAGCTCTCGTTCGTTCAACAATTCGAACGCGCGTTGTGTAGTCACATCGCTGCGCTTCCAGGACTCCGGCACGAGGGAGTGAATGAGAGCGACTAACTCGCGAATGTTCACCGACACGATGTTGTCTCCGCTGGACGCATCGAGCGCCGGGGAATCTAATGTTTCTCGAATCAAGTCCCAGAACGCGTTTTTCGCGTGGATGTGTACCCGATGCTCGAGTCCAGCAACTGATGACACGGTTGTTGTGGTTGTATCCTTCGCGCTGTGGTCCAATACGGTGTCTTCTAACTGAAACGGTAGCCACGTGATATCTGCGAGTAATTCTGCCATTATTGACATGCGCTGTAAGCGCTCGTTTTTTCCTTGCGCTAGATTTTTCTTCGCCTCTTCTTTCTCTCGCAATAATTGTTGCGAATGCTGAAAGCGCTGTTTGCACCGTTCTTCAAACTTCTTTTCGGAGGCGTGTCCTTCGGATTCATGGAGCGAAGAATCTTTGGTTTCCTCCAGCGAGTCCAACGCAGCCAGTCTTTCAGCTCTTACGCTCTCACGAGTCGCGCGTATGGCGTCGTCAAATCTTAAAACTCCAACGTCACCGCTAAGTTCTCTCACTTTCGTTCTCAAAAGCTCTCTATCAGAGCACGTTTGCTCGCGGATGGCGCGAATATCATCGATTGGCTCTTCTGCATTTGCTTGTGACGAAACTTCTCCGTATTTTCTCAGCATGGATGCCTCCATAGCTACGGCGATGCGGACTAACTCTGCTTCTAACGCAGTCGCGTCGTTCGTTTTCCAGATGCTGAAGGCCCGAACGTATTCGTCCCAGATTTGCGCAAACTGCACAACTAGTTCGTTAAACATGAGCGCGTTTTTCGAGCCATTCTTGATCTGCTCAGAGGAAAATTCAATAGTTGCATCGATGGCTTTCACCAAACGCGCGGACGCGCTTCGAAGCTCTCGTACTTCGTACGGTTCATCATCCTCCGTGGCGTATTCTCCCGTTACCATTTCTGGGTGAGCGCACACCATATAAGCGCACATGAGGATACGAGTTGGAAATCTTGGGATACCAAAATCGCCCCAAGAATCGATACGAGGATTGCGGCATTGATGATGACACGCGATCTTCTTGGTCGTAGGAAATAGGAGTCGAAGATGTGATCGCGTCGCAATGCTCTGTTCCGCGCCGAGCGCGTCTAATCGAGAATCTAAGCGTTTCAACCAGAGCCGCATTCCGTCCAACACGTTCGCATCTTGCAGCAACGATACGAACTCGTCGTAGTTCGAACTTTTCTGCGCGATATCAAACGATAACTTCTCGGATATACTTTTACCCAAAGCTTCTGTAGACGATCGACTCTCTGTATAAACTCTCCAGAGTCTCTGAACGCGTTCGACTCGGTGGAGGTGTTGTAAGCGCTCTAAAGCTTTTTCTGGAGATTGTTGCACTCCGCACTTGGCGCGAATTCCTTTGCGAAAGAGCACGTAGGATCGTTTCATAGCCGCGCTGCGTAGCTTCTCTTCTAACATTTGAGACTTCTGCAATATTTTCTCCTTGTTGAAGTTCTTTTGCGCTTTTACTACGTCTTCGTGACGGCAATTGAACGCGTTTGCTTTTTCGCGCTTACTTTGAACGCTGAGCGAATGCAACGCCTCGGCGCGGGCGAGTTTTTGCTCCAAACACCTATTTCTGTGCGCAGCACTCTCCTCGCTGTCGATGTTAGCGTTTTTTTCTTCTTTCTCGACGTTGGTACGTGCATCCTCCCATTCGTTAGAGTCAAAAAATAGACGTCTTTTCGGTTTTTGCGAATAACGCGAGGACGAAAAATTTTCATCGTTCTCATCCACGAGTTGTCTTGTCATCGATGTTGGACGTCCTCCATCAATTGGAGGCGAAGGAAAATTCTTAGAGTTGGAATTCTTCTTCCTTCGCCGAGGAGGCGAGGACATGCTCGACGCTTTTTGCACCGTCCATTCAAGAAAAGCCTGGACGAATGAGAGAGATGAATGCACAGCGTTAGTGTTTTATCCAAGAAGAAGAAGAAGAAGAAGAAGAAGAAGAAGAATGAATTCAAGAACTCTTTACCTGTCGCTTCAATTGAGCTTTTGCTAACCGGTGCTCGAACGACTCTGACTTTCTCTGATGCTGCTGATTATGGTCTAATCGAGACTTCAGACGATCTGGGAGTAGGAATTGAAAATCAGCCATCTTTCTCTTCCTCTTCGTGCTTTTTTAAAGGACTGACAAGACTTCGCGCGCGCGCGACCGAGAGAGAGAGAGAGAGAGAAGCAAAAGTGAAGAATTGAGAGGGAAGTAATGGATTTTTGCATTTTTCGATTTTCGCGGAAAAAAATTCTCTTCTTATTTCTCAACCACCACACCCAATGAATTAACAGAGATGTCCATACCTTCGCTCGCGTCCTTCTCCTCCCTAAACACAGGGAGTGACCGCTCCCGGACTGCGCGTGATTTCGTATCATCTTTTTCTCCTTCTTTAAAATCACAGAACAAAAAGACGACGACGGCGATGCTGTTGAAGACGATGAAGAAGACGAAGAAAACAGACGAGGACAAAGTTGAAAACAACAACAGAAGAGGGCAAAGAGAGCGAAGGAAGGTGCTCAAAGCCGAAAATTCGTCGCGAAGAGACTTCGTGTCGTGGATGACGCTGCTATTGGCTCACAGCAACGCCATGTTTCTTCAAACAGGACATAAAATATCAGCTTTTGCAGAGCAACAACAACAACAACAACAACAACAAACTTTCACGCAAAGGTTTCCGACGCTTTTCAAGCCTTTTCTCGGTGAAGGAACGAAGAAAACGATAAAGACGACGTTGGTAGAAGACAGATGCTGGGCCTTGGAACAGACAATTGAATTAGGACCTCTAGAAACGCCTTTGCGGTGCGTTGTCGTTCGCTTATCTTCCGGCGACTTGTGGGTGCACAATCCGCTCGCTCCGACTGAGGAATTTTTCCAACTCGTCGAATCTTGCGCCGCGGATGTAGGTGAATATGCACCATCGTCATCGTCCGCTTCTTCATCTTCTTCAGCTCGCGTAGCTTCGATAGTAGTACCGACATATGCTTTAGAACACAAAATATTTGCCCGGGATGCTCACGAAAGGTGGCCCGAGGCTGAAATATGGGTCGCTCCTGGCCAGTTTTCGTTCCCAGTCGAGAACGTCTCCAACGCGTACGTCTACGGCACAGAATCAAACGTGTTTGTTCTCTCGGAATCCAACGATGAAGCGCGAATGGCAACGAAACAGCCAGCGTGGAAAGACGAAATCAACTACGAGACTCTCGATGTTGGTGCGTTTAACGTCGCGAATAAAAATATTCAAATAAAGGAGTGCGCATTTTTTGATGTCAAAACTGGCATGTTGATTGTCACCGACGCGCTCGCGAAGATTCCCTTGACGCCGCCGGTCTTATCTTCGAAAGAAAAACTTCTCCTCGTCTCGAAACGATCGACGAAAGATCCTCAACCGGATGATACGCCGGAAAACGTTCTCGCGGGTTGGAAGAAAACAGCGCTGCTCGTATCTTTCTTCTTTCCAGAACACGAAGAATTGGTTTCGCCGAGTGAAGTCGTTTGGACCGACGGATGGGAAACGAATTTTGAGTCCATATCGAATCGTTTACTCGTACCTCCGGTCGTTCGGACGCTTCTGTATGCGCAAAACCCAAGAGCAGTTCGTAATTGGGTCGATCGCGTGAGCGCACGTTGGGGAGAATCTATAAAGAGCATCGTTCCGGCGCATTGGGATGCTCCCATCGATGCAAACGTGGATGAATTTAGAAACGCGTTTCGATTCCTCGAGGATGATCGCACAGATCCGTTTCTCGATGGAGATCTGAAGCGCGGATTAGCACCGATAGCAAAAGCAATTTTGAAATAGTCCAATAGTGATCGTTGTAGTAAATTCCAGGCGTGCCGGCCAGCGCGTGTAATAATTATAGTCAGATGTTTTTTTTTTACAAATTGCTGTACGTTTTTATTCCTCTGCTTCTCTTACTCTCCGCGTTCCGCGTTGCCTAAATATGCCGGTTCACTAGGCGCATACTTCACCGTCTCTAAACCACCACTGGAATACTTTGTACTTAAGTCTGCCGTAGAAACCTTCTGGTCGGAGGGAAGTATTTCGTACGCGTCGATATATTTCCCAAACGGTTCCACGAACGTCTTCTTCGTGTGTTCTATTAAGCCATCCGTGCTCATCATTTTCTTCGCAAACTGCGTCGCGCGTTTGGAAATAGACGCGCATTCGTCCGGATTTTCCTTGGCCCAGTTCACCCGTTCTTCTAAATTTGAAAGATCCTCGTCGAGAGGAATATAATGCACCCACGGCTGAATGTCGTCGTAGAACGAATCTCGCATCGGCGTTTCGTGATGAAACAGAACGCCAGGCATGCCAAGAAACCAAAGGGTAGATTTCCACGAAGTACCGCCTCCACCTCCAAAGTCCGCGAGATACTTGTAATTTGAGTAATCGCAAGCGTCCATCTCGTCAGAGGAGAAAAGATTGAATTTATCGTCGATGCAGGAAGATTGCGGCGCGTGTTCGTTTCTGTCCGTAAACTTTATGTCGAAACTCTCCGGATTCAACGACCCGAGTACGGCGGCGTACAATCGCGGTGGAACTCGCTTTTCCACCGTGCTCGCCGGCGACGAGTGCAATACGGCATCTATGATTGTAGACCGACTCGCGTGGCACAGCCCGAGTTGGTGCAAAAACTCAAATCCACTCCCAGTTCCGACACTTTCGTACTCTGAAAGATATCGCCAATCTGATCCTCTCCAAACCAATTTTGGAATGAGCGAGTTGTACTTATCTATTCTTGCCGCGTTGCTATCGTACGTTTCGATGTACATTCTATCTTCCGAGCATTGCGATGGTGACGAAAACCAGTCGCACTGAGCGTATTTATCTGGGTTATATGCGTGCGCGATGCACGGGGCGAGCGGCAACGTCGGCGCTTGTAATAATCCAGCTATCTTTGTTGGGTCCTTCGGTATCGTTCCAAAGGTGAATATTGGCGACGGCATAGAGCCACATCCGCTACTCGACCCAGCGCACGGGTTCTGTGGGTAGTCTTGCGTCGCCCAACCCATATGGAACGGTCGGTTCTCAGCATTCGACGCATCGAATCTATCGGCAAACTCAGTCGAAGCGACGGCGTATAAAAAGTCAACCGCGCCCGATGATCTGTCGTCCACATTCAACTCCTCGTCGACTTGTTTGAGAGTCCACATGGTGAACTCGTAATGCGGCGTCCAGCTTAGTATGTGCATTGGCATTCGCGGTTGTTCTGGAAGAAGCATCGTTCGCGAATCCAAAATATCTTTATACGATAAGGAACTCGGTATGTGATAACTGTTCCCAAGTTTTCCTTCTGCCTGTTTGTTTTTGTTTTTGTTATCATCGTTGTTGTTCACGACGTAATTCTTAATCTTATTGCCTTTCTTGTTACCGCCAACATTGGTTCGTCTCAGAGAGAAGAACGTCGTGAGAAGTTTGTTCGTCGTCGACGTCGACGACGATGAAGACGAGTTTTCAGCTGCCCCCGTGTGTTTCGTGTAGAAATGTGTTGGTGGAGGTAAAGACATCGCTCCGATCGTCACGGAAAGGAAAAGCAACGAAGCTAAAACGCTCATGCTAAAAACATTGTGCCACACCGCGTTTAAAAACGCATCCACGCCGAAGTAAGCGCTCCAGCTCGTGTACTTGTTGTTGAGTATCAAAGATTGCGATTCCGGCGAGTGCGTTTGGCTGTACCTCATTTTACTCTCTCTTTTGCCTCCGTCCTCTCTGATTTCAATTCTTCTTCTTTTACTGTGATGATAAAAGAACAGACGCGACTCTTTCACTTGGCGATCAATGCGACGTTCTTCGTCTGTTCTTTCTCGGAAAGTTCTATCAAAAGAGGTACGAGAGATGAGCGCGCGCGCAAAAGCGTGGCGTCCTGATTTAAAAGTAAAGAACTGTAGCAGAGATCTTTTTTTTATATCGAAGAAAAGAGAGAAAGGGTGTTACATTTTTCTCTTGCTTTCTTGCAAAACGACGGGTGGAGAGTTCAAGAAGAAGACTGCCTGTTGTTTGCCCGCATTCGCGCCACCGCGCGTGTTGTGTTTTATTATTTGAACACACGCAACAACACGAAGAAAATGGTAAACTTGGACGAGGAGAATCTCGCCACCACGAGCACCGGTGATAATCCCGCGACGACGACGACGACGACGACGACGACGATGATGATGACTAGAAAAGAAGAAGAAGTCAGTCGGGACCAACGAGAGAAACAGATGCGAGAGAGGTTGAAAGCGCAAGCGTATTTAGGTGAACAACATTTCCTTGCCGAACACAACCGGAGAAAAGACAACAAGAAATATAGCGATAATAACGATTGGTTCTCAACTGAAGACGAAACGTTCGTCGTCGCCACGAAAGCGTCCAATCCAAAATTCCCACCGAGCGCTTTCGCGCAGTTTTCAGAAAACGAAAACGTCGTGCAGAACAACGCGAGAGAACGACGACGAGATGAACACCAGCACCAGCACCAGCACCAACAAAAAATAAGAACCACAGCGACACAACATAAACAGTTGTACTTCTCTCCGCCGCAAAATTTGGAAGATATACAAGGAACCTTGCCCTCGCAGAACGGCGTCGCTTCGCACATGGTGTGCCAATGCGACGAGGCGAGTCAATACGTCACCATCAATCCAGATGCGCGCGGAAAGTGGGAAGGCGAAGGCGGGAGGAAACAGTACGCCCAGAGGTGTCCAGTTCACTTCCCTTTCGCGTGGACATGGAAAGGGGACGTGAACACTGGACCGATGAAAGGCGAGGCTTGGATGTCTGCCGCGCGGATGCGTGATCAACGCGCGAAGGAGGTTGCGTGGGAAGCGCGGGAGTTAGAGCGACGAAGACTCGCGCTTAGGAGTATTTACGATAGAGAAAACAAACATCACCCGATGAATTACGAACTAAAAACCGAGACCAATGAAGGACACGGCGAAGAAGATTTTGAAAAGTGGAAAGATAAGAAACACATGCAGCGAGAAAAACCTACCATGTTCACGAGAGTTGTGGACGCGTTGGAATCAATCGGTCACAATCTTTTCGGCGACGACGATGGCGACGAGTATTACGACGACGACGACGATGAAGGAAGAACACGAAGAAGGAACAACGAAAAGATAGTTCGAGACGTACATAACGCGAGAGAATTTGCGCAGTTTGTCAGAGATGAGGGCGCTTTGAAGTACCTGTCGTCGAATTCGTCGTCACCTAGAAAAATTAGTGAAAAAGTAAACAAGAATCCAAATGGAATCGTCGACCGGTCCATGAAACAGCGGTTGCTCGACACCTCAAAAAGTTCCGTCAGATTCTCGCAGTTAGAAGGTGAACCCGGCTACGTCGTGCACGAAACAAATTTCAATTACTACGTAGTCACGCACGATGCGAGCTTGAGTAATTGGATTTACGCGAAACTCGATCGGACGAGTTCACGAATGCGAGTCGAAGAAGGCGGGCGGAAGAGAACGGAGGCAGAAATGAACGCGTTTTTTCGAGAGGTAAAAAAGAACGAAGGCACGGTAACTAAACTAAGCGCCGGTGCCGGTTTAGTCGTTTTCATTGAATTCGCCGGGCAAGAAGAAGGGTTGACGGTAGATTCTGTTGAAGTTGAAGACGCGTCAAAGAATCCGGAGGGTATTATTTTGCGCGATGAACTCAAATTTCGAGAAAAAATGCGGCGAATGCAAGAATTCAACTTGAATTACTTACACATTGAGCGTGTATATCCGGACAAGTGGGGTGCAAATGGAGCGCAGTTTGGCGTAAAGAAGGATTACGTCGTCTTCAGTGGTGCGGATAGCGTGCGAGTTCCGAGCAAAGCAAACGCCGAGCGGGCCGCCTTGATGAACATGCACCTAACGGTTAAAGCAGCTGATTTCGCAGAGGAATCTCGTTTACAAGCTAAAGATCGTGAGGAAGTTTTTAAAGCGCGTCTTTTAATAAACGGTGGAGAAGTTCTCGATCGGCATTCGGGGAGTGGATCGAACCAAAAGTGGGTATATAAAAATGGTCGAAAGTTGAAAAAAATAGCAAACGCAAAGCCAAAGCCACCGCCGTCGTATGGAAACAAAGATTTCAGGGGTAATGGTCCCGTTGTCGACTCAAAATCTTCGTCATCTACGAACAGCGTAACGAACACGCTGATCGGATCGCTGGAGCAATCGTTGTTTGGTAAACAAATCGCCGACGAACTTTTAGAAGAAGACGACGAGCTCTCCTTCTGGGAAGGCACGCCCGTAGGTGTTCGGATTTTACCAGACTTTGTCGCGCACAGTTACATCAAACCTGGTGACGTTCGAAAAGTCAAGAGATTGAACATGCAAATCTATCGAACGAAACTTTTGTCCGAAACGGAATCGATTGCAAACTTTTTTGTGCCTCTTCTCGAGACGGTGTTGAAAGCGGTTTCGCCTCGGTTTCTGAAGATGAATAATAATAACGATGAATACGTGAAGAAAGATGCCAACGCCGACGAAAACACCGCCGAAGCCGTCGAATACTTAGACGAGGACGAGATTGATATCGTGCAAAAGTATCTGTACTCAGATTCAAGAATACCTTTGGGAACGCGATTGGTAAAGTTGCGTTTCCGAAGCTATTCCAGGCACGAAAGCGATCCGATTCGCGTTCAATGATGATGGTACAAATAGTTTTTTTACAAGTGATAGTAAATCTTTTAGTGATTGTGATAATAATCAAGCGCTCTTGAGTGATAGCAGCACTCGCATTTATTGTTTTCACCCTCCTGTTCGCTGACGTTGTCGCTTTTTGACGTATTCAGAATAGAGCGGAAGCGAATCGTAATTGAAAAAATCTTCCTCGTCCTCTTCTCCTTTTTCGTTCTGTTTTTGATTTTTGATGGATGAAAGCCTTTTGTTTACTTTTCGTCGTTGTAACTTGATACTGAGCTCGTCAACTTCCCGTCTTAAACGTCTATTCTCTTCCTCGGACGCGTGCACTTTATCCAACACGATTTCGAGTTCCTCCGACCCGTGCGCACGCGCATTCACGACGTCGCTTTTTTGAAGCATTAATTTTGTGCCTTCACGACGATGTTGATGTATTTGCTCAAACCTGTGCCAGAAAGATTGCATTTCCGAGTCGAAAGAGATCTCATCGTGTCGCGAATGCGAATGATGTTCTCCAGACATGCTGTTATTCCCTTCTTCGTTTTCTTCTTCTTTTATCTCCTATCATTTTTATTATTAGTGCACGTTGTGTATTCTTCTTCTTCTATTGAAAGTGTGACTTGTGAGTAAATGACGCTTTTTCTTCTTCTTCTTCTTCTCAAAAAACACATCATCATGAAAAAGCTCCATAAAAATTTCGAGAAAGCAGATGATTTCCTCCCTCGTTCAAGGCTATGGAAGCGAGGACGAGGAGAGCGAATCAGACAAAGATAAGAAGGATGATAAAGAGAAGAAGACTCACAGAGAAAAAGAAGAAGAAGAAGAAGAAGAAGAAGACGATATTGGTAGGGAGCGGCGACGACGACAACGTCAACGTCCACTCAGCGTTCCTTCCACGTTCGAAAGTAGCAGAAGAAGGAATAACAACAAGAAGAAGAAAAACGAAGAAATAAATACGGAGATACAAGCGCGCGTGGAGAAGTATTTAGAGGCGAAAAGAACGACTCGACTGAATATAAACAGTCAACTGAGAGAACCGAAAGGTTTCCGCAACCCCAACTTTCTTCAATCTGTCGTTGAACACTTTGGTGTGGAGCAAGATGGAAGTGAACTCCCAGGACGACGAGAACAAAAAAAGCAAGAAGAGGAAGAAGACTCGTACGAGAAAATAGCAGCGAGGCAAAGAGCCGAGGCGGAAGATAGAACTAGAAATAGAACGAATATAAGTTTCGTCCAACAAAATGAGGAAAATTTTGGAGGTCCAGATGCACAGGAGCTGATAGATAAGGCGAGGGAGCAAGCCCGAATGCTAAACGCGAGGATGGCCGCCAAAGGACAAAGGTGATGGTAAAATTGATGATGACGAAACTCTCTGCTTGCTTTAATCTTATTGATTGTACTTTAGTAGTATTGTTATTGCTGATTGTAGTAAGTAGCTATTTACTCTCTAATGCTTCCTAGGTTGCTTTCGTTTCATCATCATCGTCTCTGACTTTTTCTTTTTCTTCATCATCACCCGAGTCAACCAACGCGGTCCCTGGATGTTCGCCTTCTTGAGGAACCCACAAACCACTGTCAACCATTCTTCGCATGTAAAACTTGGCATCCTTCATAGAAAGGCCGTTGACGTATTCACGAAGCGCTTCAACGTCACCGGACTCAAAAGCTGTTTGCATTTCTTCCGGCAAGCTCTCGAAAACTTCAATCGGATTGAGGCCTCCTGGTCCTAACGGCGGATTTTCTATTTCTTCTACTCCTGTTTGGGTGGTCCCTTCCACTTTTTTCGCTTCTGCTTCTTCTTCCATTTTTTTCTTTTCCGCGCGTTCGATGAGCTTTTCGACGTAATCCATCTCGGCGAGCTCATATTCGTGCAGAACTTTTTCCTCGTTTTCCAGTAAACGCACGAAAAACGGTTTGTATTGGTCCAACATAGTTCTTTTATTCGCAGTCGCAAAATCGGAAATAGATTTCAGCGCGAAACCGGCTTTGGCCGTACTAAGTACCTTGTCTCGACCAACAACGCCGTCCATTTCTTCATACAGAGCTTTGAGCAAGAGATATCCGAGCGCGTGTTCGCACACCAAGTACGTATGTTTCGAGAGATACGCCTCTATGCGGGCATATGGATTCTTATTTTGACTTTTCGTCTCTATGTCTCCGCCTTCCGCGAGCGTATCCAGCTCTTTCTCGTATTTTTCGCAATACGCCTCGTACGTCATTTTCTGCGCCTGAACATTTTCCGAAACTTCCGTTGGCATGCAATCCTTGCCGACGAGTGTTTTTGAAGTAGTGACTTTACACAATTCTTCTGCGCTAAACGTTCGTTTCTTCTTTTCAGCTTCAAGCTTTTCCTGGGTTTCTCGAAGCGTCGTTTCCAGATTTTCCAATTCGTCTCTCACGCTTTTCAACGCGTCCTCGTCGCCCGCGAATCTATCTTCGACGATGTCAATCTCCAGTGTTTTAATCCTCTTCTTCGTTTCTTTGATAGATTTCTCGTATTCTTCGATTTTCGCGTCAATATCAGACGCTTTATTCTGTTGACTTTCTCTCTTGATTCTTCGAAGAGTGTTCGCTTCGATAAATTGCGCGCCCGGGTGTAAGTCTTCGTCGTCGCTCAACTCGAGCTTATCCCACTTGGAATAATCAAAACCAGCCGGTGGCGCCATTTAATGGAATGGAATGGATTGGATTCGATCGAAAGGTCGCGTGCGTGTGTTGTATTTTGTGGTTATGAGTGTGACGTAAGTATGACGCGAGCGAAAAAGAAAAAGATTTCTTTTCGCGTCCTGTGACTGTAATTTATGCGTTTTCCCCGAAGAGACTTTCTTTTTTCTTCGATAATTATATACAAGAGCTACTAGACAACAACAACAACAACAACAACAAACACACTATAATAGCGGTACACTTCTACGCGACGATGACAACATCGATTAATCATCTATCATTTCGACATCTTTCACCTCCTCCTCCGGTTTCCTCTGCAAGGCTTTAATTTTAGGAACGTCGCCGAACGGATTTTGCGAGGATTCGCTATTTTTAAGCGAGTTCCAAGTGGTCAAAGCCGCTAATGTCCTTCCGTACGTCGTCTCTAAACTCTCCTTATCCGCGTTTGAAAACTCCTCAAGTAAATCTTCGTCGGATGATAATCGAATCGTGCGCCTCGCACCCATGGTTTGCTTAGCTAAATCCGCCGTCGGCGGTATGTTGGTTAAAATGTGCTCCTTCACCTCTTCGCCTCCCGCGGTGTTTGAAATTCTACTCACTAAACATTCCACTCTCGCTTGCGCGCGAGCGATCATTTTAGACAGCACGGCGGTGTCATAAAACGGTTGTTTAGAGACGGAGACTAATATCGGCGAACGCAAGGCGACTCGAGAGAGTTTATCGTGCTTTTTCAGAATTTTCACCAAAGCGGTGAAGTTGATATTCGTCCAGTGTTCCATGAGGACCAACTCGCCGTGGAAGTTTGCCAATTGCACGCACAATTCCGCTTCGATCTCTAAGTTATTTGGCTCCACAGTCGTAGCATTTGCCATCATCTGTTGATGTTGTTGTTCTTGTTGATGTTGCTGCTGCTCATATTGTGAAGACGATGCGTGCGTTGACGATGCCCTACTGTTGTCGTTCGTGTGAGAAATATTCTTTTCGTTCTCACCCTCGTCGTCGTTGGAAGGGTTGCTGATTTTGTTCGCGTTCTCAAAAATAAACAGTTTATCCTCGCCGACGATTTCGCTAAACATCACGTTCAATCTGCTCTCTTTCATCACCAACTCTTCCTCTTTGTTAATGAAGAACTCGTTGAATTTCATGACTTCCTGTTGTAACAATCGAATAAAATCTTTCTCGACTTCAGGACTGTCGTTTCCACTCGGAATCGATTTGAGCGTCTTCTTCAAAGCTTTGTATTGAAGAAATTTATCTCGAATATCCTCCGCGGTGTTGTTCACCACTGATTCGAGTTGATGACCAAACTTCATCTTCTCGTTCGTTCGTTCGTCAATCACGCGCGCCGCGCGATACTACTCGTCGTTTTATGTGGGTATTACTACTACTTTGAGAAGAGCGTGTGTTAAACTCTGAGGCGCGAAAAGTTCTTTTTTCTCTGAAATATTCCTTTTTGTTGTACGACACTCTTGGACAATTTATTTTTTTGCAAAAATCAACAATCGACCCGTAACTCCCTCTTTCCTCGTTTCAAACACCTTTCCTCCTTACAAAACTATTTCTCTTCACGCAATACAAACCGCGATATGGTGGTCATCTCGTCTGCCATCCTCGCGTCATCAGCGTCGACGTCTTTTAGAGGAGGAGAAAGAGGAATAGGAGGAGAAGAAAGAAGATTGCATCGCTCAGCGACGACAGCTGCGAGACGGAGTTCGATTTCAAAGAGAATCGCGTCGTCCTCGTCGTCATCCTCGTCTGCAAACATCAACATCAACAACAACATCAACAACGAGAAAGAAGACATATTCGAGGTCATATCGGAGAACTTGCCGTTTTTTATCGGTGGTGTGGTAGCCGGGACGTTTGGTTTATCCATAACCGATGACTCCAGTCCACTGAAAGGCTGGGTAGCCGAGAGGAAGAGGAAGAAGAAGAATAGCAACAAGAATAGAACAACAAAAACAACAACTTTTGAATCGGTGTCTTCTTCGGTGAGACAGGAAGAAGAATCGGTGTTCACCATACCGACGACGCAAACGACGCTCGAAAACAACAACAACAACAACAACAGCGATAAATAACTTCAGCATTTGCGGAAGAGGTATACATTTCTCTTGTATAATATTTAAATTCACAACGCACACAAAAAAAAACTAATAACACTGCTAATTGACTCTTTGTCTCTTTCATTTTTCTAATCCCAACTCGTACGGCTTCCATGTCCGCCTCCGCCGCCTCCACCGTAGCCGCCTCCGCCTCCGCCGCCAGAGTTACGATAATCTCTCCCCCCATATTTGCTACCACCACCCGAGCGACCTTTAGATCGACCGCCATAGGAAGATCTGGACGCAAAACCGCCGAGAAAGGATGGAACTTCTTGTCCAGCTTCGGACATGACGTCCATGAGAGCTCTGGCAATGCCTGCATCCTTATCCCCAAACAAAGCAGTCGCTTGACCTTTCTTACCAGCGCGTCCAGTTCTACCAATTCTGTGGACGTAATCGTCGATATCTGTCGGTAAATCAAAGTTCACGACGTGCGTGACGTGAGGAATGTCCAAGCCTCTCGCCGCGACATCCGTGGCAACCAAGATTGGAGTTCTCCCGGCTCTGAACGACTTCAACGCAGCTTCTCTCTCTTGTTGCGTGCGGTCACCGTGAATGGATGTCGCCGGTTTACCTTGCTCGCACAAAAAGTCCTCCAATTGATCGGCGCCTCTCTTCGTTTCAACAAACACGAGCGTCAAACCCGGGACAGCTTCCGTCAAATCCAAAAGCATTTGAGTCTTGTCGTAATACGATGGAACGTAGCAAACCGTTTGATTGATGAGTTCGGTGGAAGAACCAACGCGACCAACGGTTAAGAAGACGTAATCGTGTAAGAAATCAGATGCCATTCTTTGAATCTCCTTTGGAAACGTCGCAGAGAAGAGCATCGTTTGACGCTCGCCCGTGCGAGGCATGTCTCTTTGCTCCACCAACTGTCGAATTTGCGGTTCAAAACCCATATCCAACATCCTGTCAGCCTCATCTAATGCCAAGTATTCGCACTTGGCCAATCCGACTTTGGCTCGGTCGATTAAATCAGTCAATCTCCCCGGTGTCGCGACAAGAATGTCGCATCCGCGCTCCATTTCTCGAAACTGTTCGGCAGCTGGAGCGCCACCATAGACAACCACCGCTCTGCATCCCGTCTTGTACGCAAACTTTCTCGCTTCTTCGTGAATTTGAATAGCCAACTCGCGCGTTGGTGACAACACGAGCGCTAATGGCAACGTTTTTCTGCCTCTCTGTCCGCCGCCTCCAGTCAAGAGGCCGCGATTGAGAATGCCGCAAATGATTGGAAAGCAAAACGCCGCCGTCTTACCGGAACCAGTCTGCGCGCATGCCATTAAATCCCGACCGGCGAGAGATATCGGAATTGCGTAACGCTGCACCGGAGTCGGCTTTTTGAATTTACATCTTTCGATATTGGCGTTGATTTCTTTCCCAAAGTCCACGTCCTTGAAGAATTCGATCGGTTTCGGCGGGTCGTTACCAGACACTTCCACTGGAATGTCTTCATACGCATCAAAATTTAAACCGTGGTTCTCGGTTTGGAACATCTCTGTTTCTGCATCCGCACCTTCCGCTCTGGCTTTGTCCTCAGCTTCCATTTGAGCGAATGGATCAGATTCGCGAAAGCGAGACGACCTCCCGGTATCCCATCCGCCTCGTCTTCCACCATCATCTCTTCTTCTGTCATCGTCTCGTCTCCCAAACGACGAGTTCGAGTAATCTAAATCCTCTCTATTTCCCCGGGATGAACCACCCCATCCTGCGCCGCGAAATGAACCGCCACCTCTGTCATCTGTTTTTATGAAGGAAGAAATCAATAAATCAATAAAATATTTTGATATTGTTTAGCATTGTATTTGATCGATCGATCGATCGAGCTCGCAGAGAGAAGAGCGAATGCGATAGCGTGGGAACGTTTCTCCCGCGAACGTTGCGGAGCAATAAAATGCCTCTCTTTCTTTCATTCTTTCTTTCACATTCTGCGGTAGTATTAAAAAATTGAAGTTCCGTCACGAGCACACGTTGTGTCGATTGATTTAAAAATTTTCAACAACTGCGCGCGCTCAAACGGCGGACTCTCGCGATCGTTATGCATCCATTGTGATGCGCGAATTCCACGCAAAACTATGCGCTTTATTCGTTTCGAACGAAAAAAATCACGTTTTATTTCTCTGAAAAGAACCTACCTCGATAATCTCGTCTGCCGCATCCACCGCCATAATCTCGTCGGTCTCCTCCTCTTTCAGTGTTCCCGCCTTGCCGATTTCTAAAGTGCGGTGGAACGTACGAAGACGTTTTTCCTGTACTCGCTGCAGGAGTGCTCGTTGTTTTTGTCGATTCATCTTTACTCAAAGTTCCCAACGGTGGTAACTCTTCGGTATCGTCAGCCCAGTTATTCGCCATATATTCGCGTCGCTTTCTGGCGAACAACGCGTCTTCCGATTTTTTTTTCTTTTGCGCGCGAATGGATTTTCGGATTTTCATTCTTTTTCCGCTCAAGTTTTGGTCTCTTTTCGAAAAGAGAAGAGCTCTTTTCTTTCTGAATGATTGAACAAACGACCCCACACTTTCTTTTGTGTGCGGCGCCTATAAAGTAGAAGGAAGGCAGGGACACGCGCAAATACACACACAAACACGTAAAAGAGAGACACAGATTTAGAATAGAAATGGACTTGGAAGGGTCAGGCGGTGGATCGCTCTCGCCGCCGCTCTCCATGAACAACAACAACAACAACAACGGAAAAGGAGGAGGAACCGACACCACCCTTTCAACCGACGACGCAAAAGAGATTCATCCAATAATCCCCCCATCGAGACCGATGCACGCGGCGATGTCGAATCCATTCGTCGATGGTACTGGTGGTGGTGGTAATGATAATGAGTACGTCGCCGCCCCGGGAGCATCGATGCAGAACTCCGTATATACCACGCGGAGGTTTGCGCAAAGAGCAACAGATTCCTCGTCAACGATAAATCAACAACAACAACAACAACAACAACAACAAAACCAGCAGAACGCGGAGAAAGGAGGAGGCAAAAATACGCAAAACAACAGAGCTAAACCGTCCATATCGGCGGCAGATTCCAACGGTACCCGAGGTAATACGAACGATGAGAACACAGACGACGACGAAGATAACGACAAGGACGGCGATGGAGACAACGAGGACAAAGCAAATGATAATAACAATAAGAAGAACAAAGCAAGAACAACAAGAAGTAGCGGTAGTTTGCACTCCGAAGAAGTAGAAGGAGGCGGCGCTCCTAAAGCGGGAAGCTTGAATGGAACGGAAGATGCAAACACCGACGGTAGACCTGAAGTAGAATATAAAGAGAAGAAAGCAGTAAGACAACAAAGACGGCAACGTCATGTTGGTAGCACGAATAATAATAATAACGAAGATGGAATGGACACCTCCG
>Ga0209090_10000684_pt1 | contig 21279 bp, 20 predicted proteins | sample ArcticOcean_MG_C_9_FD_187432 | JGI IMG/M metagenome (GOLD analysis project Ga0209090, IMG submission 187432) | Marine microbial communities from western Arctic Ocean - ArcticOcean_MG_CB2_152 (SPAdes) (version 2) | ecosystem: Environmental > Aquatic > Marine > Oceanic | place: Arctic Ocean... | reverse complement strand
AATGACCACGCAATTAGACCTTGGATGGGAAGAGTGGGTTTGCCTGCCTTCCATTAATTTACCAGCTATAAAAGCAAAGATAGATACTGGCGCACATACCTCTGTTTTACATGCCCAACACATAGAAGTTTTTAAGGTTGGGAAGAAGAGATATGTAAGGTTTGAAGTTTCCCCACTTCCAGAGAAGCCTAAGTTTGTTGTTTCCTGTTCTGCTCCTTTGATAGGCAGAAGAACAGTAACAAGTTCAAATGGAGAATCTGAAAAACGATATTTTATTAAAACAAGCATTGAAATCTCAGGTGAGACTTGGCCCATAGAAATTTCTTTGACTGATAGAATTACTATGCAATACAGGATGCTTGTTGGAAGAACTGCTATTGGTCCAGAAATGACAGTGCATGCCACAGAAAGTTTCTTAAATGGCCAGCCTGTAAAAAACCCTTATGCAGGAAAGAAGAAGCCAGTACTTAGATCTAGAAGGGCTCTTCGGATTGCTTTATTAACAAGAGAGCCCAACAATTACACTTCTAAAAGGATAGAAATTGCTGGTAGGCAAAGAGGCCATCAAGTGGAGGCCATAAATTCTACTAGATGTTATTTGGATGTTGATACTCAAAAACCAGACATTTATTATGATGCCAGCCCATTGCCAAAATACGATGTTGTTATTCCTCGTATTGGCGCATCCATAACTGCTTATGGATTGGCAGTAACCAGACAATTTCAATTAACAGGTGCTTTTCCTTTGAATGAACCACAGGCCATTGCTAATTCACGGGATAAGCTTCTTGCACATCAACTTCTTGCTTCAGCAGGAATTAATATGCCCATCACAGGATTTGCCTCTTCCCCTAAAGACACTAATGGAGTCATTAATGCCGTTGGAACCATACCTTTAGTTATTAAATTATTAGAATCTTCACAAGGTAAGGGTGTGATCTTAGCTGAAACTAAAAAAGCAGCAGAAACCGTTATAGGAGCATTCAGAGGTCTCAATGCCAATTTTTTAGTTCAAGAATACATCCAGGAATCAAAGGGAGAAGATTTACGTTGTTTGGTAATAGATGGAAAGGTTGTGGGGTCTATTCTTAGGTCCAATAAAGGAGGCGACTTCAGATCTAATTTGCACCAAGGCGGTGTTGCCGAAAGTACAACCATAACTCGCAAGGAAAGAGGTATTGCTGTTAGAGCAGCCAAAGCAATTGGTCTATCTGTAGCAGGAGTCGATATACTGAGAAGCAACAGAGGACCTTTAGTTCTTGAGGTGAATAGCTCTCCAGGGATACAAGGTATAGAAAAAACTTTAGGTCTTGATATAGCAGGAGAAATTATTGCCTACTGTGAAAGAAGACTGGGTATTGGTAATTAAATAAAAATAAGAGGAAATTATGATAAATCTTAAAGGAAAAACATTATTTGTTTCAGGTGCAAGCAGAGGAATTGGCCTTGCTATAGCAAAGCGAGCAGCGGAGGATGGAGCTAATATAATTTTGGCAGCTAAAACAGCAGAAGAACACCCTAAACTGCCAGGTACAATTTATACGGCAGCAAATGAAGTAATAGAATCAGGCGGTAAGGCCTTACCGATTGTTTGTGATATCAGAGATGAAGAGCAAGTTAGACAGGCAGTAAATTCAGGAGTTGAAGAATTTGGGGGAATAGATATTTGTGTCAATAATGCAAGTGCCATACAGCTTACTAATACGCTTCAAACAGATATGAAACGTTATGATCTAATGCATCAAGTTAATTCAAGAGGTACATTTTTAGTCAGCAAAGCTTGCTTACCCCATTTACTAAAGTCTGATAATCCTCATATATTGAACCTCTCACCACCACTCGATATGAATCCTAAGTGGTTTGGACCTCATGTTGCTTACACAATGGCAAAGTACGGGATGAGTTTATGCGTGCTGGGCATGGCAGAAGAGTTTAAAGAACAAGGCGTAGCCGTAAATGCTCTTTGGCCGAGAACTGCAATAGCGACAGCAGCTATTAAAAATGCACTCGGTGGCGATGCTATTATGAATATTTCAAGATTCCCTGAAATTATGGGTGATGCTGCCTACACGATACTAACTAAACCATCTAAAGAATTTACAGGAAATTTTTGCATAGACGATACAGTGCTGGCAGATAATGGAGTCACAGACTTCTCAGTATATGCCGATGTTCCTTTTGATCAATTAGCGCCTGATTTCTTTGTACCTGAAGACAACGAGGCCCCAAAAGTAGCCAAAGAAAGTTAACCATGAAGAAAATAGAAGAGATCAGAGAATTTGATTACGAGATAGAAGAAATATGGAAAATTATTTCTGATGTATCAAGGAGTGACTGGGTGCCAGGAGTTAGTAAGATTACATTAGAAAATGATACTAGAATTTTTGAAATGGAAGGGATGGGTGACCTGGTGGAAAGAATTATAAATTGTGACAATTCTTGTTATGAATTGACATACAGCGCCATCAAAACTGCCATTCCAATAGATCACCATTTAGCAAAAATTAAGTTAAGCCAAGTCAATAATAAAACCGTTTTTAACTGGTCCACAGAAATTGAACCTGAAATATTTGCAGACGCAATCCAAAATGGCATGCAAGCATCATTGGAAGGATTACAACGGGTTCTTGATGCATAAAACCCAACCCTAGGCGCTTAAATTTATAAATTGTGAAAGATAAATTTAACTGTTAAGGTAAAACTAGAGCCGCTATACCTGGGGAGGATATATTATGCTAGTTTTAAGTAGAAGAGCTGATGAATCTCTGTTCATTGGAGACGACATCAAGATCACGGTATTGGATATTAGGGGAGGGCAAGTAAGGATAGGAATTACCGCCCCGGAAGCAATAAAAGTGCATAGAGAAGAAGTTTATCAAAGAATAAATAAGGATTCTGAATCATAATTTATATAAAGACTGATTTTCTAGATTCATAAAGAGTTATAATTCCACCTCAGGGGCTGTAGCTCATTTGGATAGAGTGTCTGGCTACGAACCAGAAGGTAGCAGGTTCGAATCCTGCCAGCCCCGCCATATACTTTTCCAATCAATTACTTACAATGAATTTTAATTTCATTAAGGAGGAAGTTATGCACGTTATAAAGAAATGGCATGAGCTTGTTGAGACGGGCAATAAAGATATTTACGACGAAATTCTTGCGGATGATGTGGTTTTTTATTCCCCGGTCGTACACACCCCTCAAAAAGGAAAGGAAATAACCAAAATTTATCTATCTGCTGCAGGTAATGTCTTTGGAGATAACAAGAAAGATAGCAAGCCCAAAGAATCATTCTCAAACTTTAAATACACCAAAGAAATTATTGGAGAGAGCAGTGCTTGTTTAGAATTTGAAAATACTATCGACGGCATTCATATGAATGGCATAGACCTCATTTCCTGGAATGAAGAGAACCTCATAACAGAATTTAGAGTGCTGGTTAGGCCTCTGCAAGCAGTCAACATGCTTCATAAGATGATGGGTGAAATGTTAGAAAAAATGAATAAGTAATAATTTAATATGCAGTATTCTTTATCTAATAAAATTGCAGCTTGGTCGGTTCATATTTTTACTGTCTCGGGTATTTTTCTAGGATTTTTAGCTCTCCTTTCGTCCATCAATAATGATTTTACTCAGGCTGTTTTTTTCTTGGCTTTAGCTCTTTTTGTTGATGGTGTTGATGGAACTCTAGCTCGCCATGTTGATGTAGAAAATGTAACTCCCTCTGTGGATGGTTCAGTTTTAGATAACATCATTGATTACTTTAATTACGTTCTTGTTCCAACTTTTATGATTCATTGGTTTGGGTTTTTAGGAGAAAATTATTCCTTATTCCTCTGTTTCTTAATTTTATCGGTGTCTTCTTATACCTTTGCCAATAAGGGAATAAAAACCGATGACTATTACTTTAGTGGTTTTCCTGCTTTGTGGAATTTGGTGGTTCTTTATTTTTACTTACTAGACACTCCTGAATTAATGAATATAGCTGTAGTTTTACTTTTATCAGTTTTCACATTTATTCCAATTAAATACGTTCATCCAATGCGAGTGCTTAGTTTAAGAAAGACAACTATAATCATGACGTGTTTTTGGTGTTTAACCACCGTCTATTTATTGTTGGCAGTAGATTCTCCAAGAGATATTGATCGATCATTGAATGTGGAGTACGTTATCTATTGTGCCTGGATTCTAGTAAACCTGTATTTTTTATTTATAACTTTAAGACGTTCATTTAAGTTATAGAACATTTCTAGGCATATAGTGGCAAAAGACATTTGCAAAATATTTACCGTCCAAAGGTTGGGGCCTGCCGTGTAACAGCTTGGCACTTTCGTAGTAAATAACTTCTCCTGGCTTAAGCGTTACTTCATGTTTTCTAAAAAAATGATCTTCTATAACCAAGGGCCAATCTTTATTTACTTCTTGATCTATATTTATAATTGCACTAATTATGTGTGTATTCTCTCTGTCTCTATGAGGCACAAGTACAGCTCCATCTTGATAAATTCTTATTCCATAAACAAAAGTTGGTTCAAGAGAAATTCCACTCCACTGTTCTAAAGGATCTTTAAGTTCAGAATGAATCTTTTCTTTTAGCCCAGTAGGTAGTTCTATTAATTTACTGGCTTCTTTTTTTGATTTTGGAATATAAACAAAGTTACCGTCAATATGTTCGTTTTGATCTTCTTTTTTATTCTGAGTATAAAACTTTACGATTTCTGAGAATAAAGCCTCATTAAATTTTACTTTCTTAAAACCTTCCTTTGTGTAGCTTTCATTTTTAATTGTCCCAGTTTTCTTGAATATCTCATTACCTTTTTTTTCTCTAAACCATTTCGTTATTACAGCTTTATTTCCTTTTATAACAGGGTGCGCTTGATGCATGGTATTTGAATTAACCAAGCCATCTTCCGTTAGATTATTCCAAGCTATAGCAGAACCTGTTTTAGGTTTAAAGGTACGTTTAAGATTAAGAAATTCTGTTTCACCTCCTTCTTCAACATCATTTAAATAAATCATGAAAGTATAGGTTCTCTGTCCTCTGTCTCCTCCGTACTCTTGCATCTGATCTTTTTCAAAGAAATCTGTATGAGCTTTAAACTCTTCACCCACCTCATAAAATTGTCCTTGAATAACTTCTGAGAACTTATGATCTATACCTAAGAAATTACAAATCCTTCTATCAATGTCTTTAAGAAGCTTGTTTTCTAGGTTACCTAAGTCACAGGTTTTACTGGTCCTGTAGCCTTGATCCGTCTCTCCCTCACCGGAGGCTATGGTTGATGGCCTTAAGCGAGTTTTTATAATACTTATTACTTCTTTTGTTTCTTCGGGGTTAAGGAAATCATCAATTGAGTAAATTTCAGCTTTATTTGTTCTTATTCTAAAATTTTCATCTATAGGTAAGGTAGTCTTATTTGATTCTAGATTAGCTTCTTCTAGCAATCGATCTCTGACTGACTTATATTTCTTATATAGTAATTTTAATCTTTTAAAAAAAGGATCTTTCTTGGACACAATAGGAGCATCAACCAAGTCTTCATTTGGTTTATTTTTATTTTGAAGAGCTATATATTGTTTGATATCTTCAACATTAAAACCTTCTTTTAGAAGAATTTCCCTTATCTCTTCAAGGTCACATCCTCTTTCAATATTTACTTGTATCCAATCTTGCCAATCTTTAGAAATTTTTTTGTTCATTTTTAGAAACAGGTTTTCTGTTTAGGTAGATTATTACTTTTAGGTGGATTTGTCATAATGAAAGTTATGAAAGGCATGTATAATGCCATTCGCTGAAACGCGGGTATCGTATATTGGTATTACCTCAGCCTTCCAAGCTGATGAGGCCGGTTCGATTCCGGCTACCCGCTCCAGCTTTTTTTACCCCATTATCTGACGCCAACTTTCTATGTCTTGAATCTTCAGGTACATATTCTGCTCTTTAGTCTTTCCCATGGTTTGAAACTCTTCTGGACTGTAATGATGACCGGGATATAAAATTGTTTCATCCGGGAGACCGGAAAGTTTATTTAAACTGTGATACATATCATCAGAATTTGAACCCGGTAAATCTACTCTTCCACACCCTTGGATAAATAACGTGTCACCTGATATTAAATTATTATTTATCTTAAAACACTGAGAACCTGGAGTATGACCTGGCGTGTGAAGGAATTCTATGTCATTCAATCCCAGGGTAAGGTGATCCCCTGATTCAACTATATTGATATCACTGTCTGATACACCGGTTACTTTTTTAACTCCTTCTGCTTCGTGTTTATTAACAAATATCTTAACCGGACTTTTCTCTATTACGTCTGCTATCCCTTCTATGGAGTGGCCTCCCATACCCCCTCCAATATGATCCGGGTGATAGTGAGTCACAAGAACAGAAGAGAGCTTAAGGTCTTGTTGTTCAATAAAATTTAATAAAAAGTCTATATCCCATGCAGGATCTACTAAGGCCACTTCTCTGGTCGATTTTGATCCAATCATGTAGACAAAATTCTCCATTGGTCCCAGTGGTATTTGTTCTAAAAATAGATCTTCATTGTTCATATGTTTCTTTGATTCAATTAATGCATTAGATTTTAACCTTAATTTGCTAGTAGTTTTATTATTAATTATTAGTTAAGGTTAATAATTATATTTATGGATAAGGGAAAAATTATAACAATTTTTTTATGGTTAGCGCTGCTTACTAATTTCCTGTTGAATGGCTATTCATTTTTTAATTACTTTGCCTTAATGCTAGTTTCTATCCACTTCTTCGAATTTCTAATTTTCTTTAAAAGGATTGCGCGTTCCAGTGATGTCAGCGATGGTTTTGTATTAACGCTCGTCTTTGGATTGCTTCACATAAAGGATCTAAAAAAATGACAGACAATATTGAATTCAAATTTATAGAAAGTAACGGAATTAAAATTAGATTGGCCATGATGGGTGAAGGCCCTTTGGTCATTTTTTGTCATGGCTGGCCTGAAAGTTGGTACAGCTACAGATATCAATTACCAGCAGTTGCAGAAGCAGGTTATAAGGCTGTTGCCTATGACGTAAGGGGTTATGGAGAATCTGATAGGCCTCATGACATAGAAGCTTACACGATGAAAAATATGACGGATGACGTAATAGGGATAGTTGACGCACTTGGATACAATACTGCAATTACAATTGGTCATGACTGGGGAGGGCCCATTGCACTTAATACAGCTGCTTTGAATGAAGACAGAATAACCGCAACAGGAACTATGTCTGTTCCTTTCATGGGACGAGGCCCAATGCCACCATTAGACTTATGGAAAGAGATTTTTAAAGATAATTTTTTCTATCAATTGTATTTTCAAGAAGAAGGGAAGGCGGAGAAAGAATTTGAATCTGATCTTTCTAAGGCCCTCTATACAACTTACACAAATAGTGACGGTAGAGGCATGAAATTTAATTTTGAGAAAGGACAAAGTGGTCTGGTTCCTAAAAAAGATAAACATTCTACATTTCTTGAAGGACAAGAGGTTTTTGATGATTTTCCTAAATGGTTTACACAAGAAGATTTAGATTATTTTGTCAGTCAATTTAAAATTAGTGGCTTAAGGGGGCCATTTAATAGATACAGAGCGCAGAATATTGATTGGCATGAACTTCCAGAACTAGATGGGGCCATTCTTCAACAGCCAGCCTTTTTTATTACAGGCACACTTGATCCAGTTAATTTCTTTATACCTTCCTCTGAGCCCTTAATTGAAAGGATAGGAAAAAATTACAAGAACCTTCTCTTTGCTAAAGAGTTAGAAGGCATAGGTCATTGGACTCAGCAAGAGGCGCCAGAAGAAGTTAACTCAGCTCTTTTGAGTTTCCTAAAAGAAGTCTCCTAGTTAGCTCTGTTTAATCCAGAGTCAATAATCCATAGTATTAAACTACGATGAGCTTTGGTCCCAGGATCTCTAGAATTTTTCTTCATCATTTTTTCTATCTTCCTTAAAGAATCGTAAGCTGCAGCCGTTGTTATTTCATCATAATAATCAGCAGCCAGTATTTTTATTAATCTTCTGACGTAGGTTGTCTGGAGGTTTTTTCTTACATAGCTAACTTCAAAGTTTAGATCTTCTTCAAAAATTGAGTTGTTTAGGTCGTTAAAGAACTCATATATTTCATAGTCATTACCGTAGAGAGTGGTATCGGTGATTCGGTATGTCACCCAAGGACTTAATAATTGATCAAAGACTTTATTTTGTATATTTAAAATAGCTTTGTGGACTTGAGGGTCTTCATGTTCACCGTAAAGATCAAATCCTCTTCTTTCTATCTGAAGGAGGTTAAGCAATTCACCATTAATAGGAAATGCATTTACTGAAAAAGCATGGTCTGCTAATACTCTCATGGCTTCTTTCTGTTTTAATGCTGGCACGGGTTCATAAGGCAACTGATCTGATCCTTGTGCTGGAGTTGATCTATTTACGTAAACACCACCAATGTATCTGGATACCGTATCAAGAGATCTGCTGGTTTCTCTTAATAGAATCTTGTATGCATTTCTGTACTCTTCCCATGAACTTGCTTTACCGGAAAGTAAGGATGGGAGTTTAGAAATCGTATCATTCACAAGCTTAATGCGCTGTTCTGCATATATTATAGGTTCACTAGAAAGATCATTGATCATTGCCCTGGGGTCAATGCCTTTTCCAGGAGAACGCATATCTTCAGAATCATTTGCAAACATATGCTCATGAAGCTTGGATTTACTCAAAAGAGCTGTTCTTTCTTCAGCAGTTAGCTGAGGCGTGTAGCCAAATTCTATGGCCCATAAATCATAGGGACCTGTTCTCGTGTCATAGTAGTCTCCTTGTTCAACACCTAGGGGGGCAATATTGACAGCAGGGTATTCCATAACAGAACCGGTTAGCCCGACTTTTTGAGTCAATTTTTTGTTATGAACATCTTTTGAGTTATGTAAGAAGCTAGCTTTAAAATTGTGATTTAAACCAAGAGTGTGACCCACTTCATGTAAAGTTAATCTGATGATGCTTTGTTTGAGAATTTCAGGATCATCTTCGTCTAATGAGGTTAAGTAACTCATCATATTCGCTTCTTGCATAATGCTACCAATAGAACAATCTGTTGAGCCATGAGAGCTATTAAAAATATCGTTTATTGTTAAGCGGTTAGTCGCATATACCCATTCAAGCATAATATCTGCACCAATAATTTCACCCGTTCTTGGATTAACAAAGCTAGGACCGTATCCTCCAAAAGGGGCATTAGGAGATGAGGTCCATCTCAGAACGTTGTACCTGATATCACCAGCATCCCAGTCTGCATCATCGGGCTGTATTTTAACCTCTATGGCATTCTTAATTCCAGCTTTCAAAAAAGCTTCGTTCCAGGCCAAGAGACCTTCCGTTATGTAATCTCTAAACTTTAAAGGAGTGGTATTTTCAAGCCAAAATAAGATGGGCTTTATAGGTTCAGAAATAGCAAGCTCAGGATCTTTTTTTTGTAAATCCCACTTATGAATCAAATCCAGATAAGGCGTTGCATCATCTGTTGAAAGGTCAGTAATTTTTTCTGAGAAATAGCCAATGGATTGATCGGCCATTCTGGGTTCAAAATTATTTTTTGGCATGCCTATGAAACTGTAACGCATCTTTATGCTTATGTTTCTTGGATCTGCAGCGTCTTCTTCTTCATAATTAAAGGAAGGTTGGCTTTCTATAACAAGCTCTACTTCGATATCTGTATTTTTTGGATAATTTATTATTCTTTCAATTTTAGATTTTGTAGGACTTATTTGCCCCCATCTAAATGACTCTTCATCTGCAAATGGACTAGGGATTGGTTTGATAGGTGTTAATTCTTCTGACAAGAACAAGCTAGTTACGTCAACTAGATATCTGTTTTCATCTTCATTGCTGGCTTTTATTGGTAAGGAGGCTAATACTGAATCAGATATATTTGCCCCAGAAGATCTTGAAAGCGCGGTTCTTTCATCTAACGAGAAAGCAGTATTTATTCTGGAGAGCCTTAAGGTATCAAAATATTTTTCTATTTTAAAAATACCGTTATCTAAATAACTGCCTCTATTTCTTCTTGAGGCCACAACCCCATCTACAACGTGAGCAAAATAGATAAATTCTTTATTTAATTGTTCTTCATCAACAACCAAGTAAATGCTACTTGTCTCAGTGTCTTGATAGGCTTCAAAAAAACCTTCATATTTAGAGAATTCTTTTGTTATATCCTTGATGTATTCTTTTTCTTCTTCTTTTTCTTTGCTTTCATCTATTGCAGTAACTTCATCAGCTGCTCTTACGCCCATAGAGATGGTTAGAGTTACAATAATTAGACTGAAAAATATCTTTATAAAGTTCATATTAATACCATTAATTGATCAAAAATTGGTCGCAGAGGGTAGACTAATTTTTTAGTGGTGTCATTATTCTTAGCATTTTTTTGAGTAGAGCTAAAAATTTTGTAATATGTACTAATTCTAAGGAGAATTAAATCATGTATGACTTGATAATAAGAAACGGAACGATATATGACGGCAAAGGGGGGAAGCCTTACTTAGCTGATTTAGCTATTTCTGGTAAAACGATAGCAAAAATAGGAGACATTGAAGAATCTGGCTCCGAAGAGATCGATGCAAAAGGTAAAATTGTAACACCGGGTTTTGTTGATATTCATACTCATTACGACGGTCAAGTTACATGGGATCCATATCTAAGACCTTCAACTTATCACGGTGTAACTACAGTGGTTATGGGCAATTGTGGGGTTGGTTTTTCGCCGTGTAAGCCTGAAAAGAGAGACTGGTTAATTGGGTTAATGGAAGGTGTTGAAGACATACCGGGCACGGCTCTTCACGAAGGGATAAATTGGGAATGGGAAACTTTTCCTGAATATTTAGATACTTTAGAAAAAAAACCTTTAGCCATAGATGTAGGGACACAGATCCCCCATGGAGCTGTTAGAGCTTTTGTTATGGGCGAAAGAGGCATAACTCAAGAGAGAGCTTCAGAAGAGGAAATTATGGAAATGGGAAAAATAGTTAAAGAAGCTATTGAAGCCGGTGCATTTGGATTTAGTACTTCAAGAACGGAAAAGCATAGAGATTCTTCTGGTTCTTTGACTCCCAGTATTACGGCCCACAAAGATGAGTTAGTAAAAATTTCAAAAGCAGTGGGAGAACTTAATAAAGGAGTTTTACAGGGGATATCAGATTTTTATGATTTCCAATCTGAATTTGATATCTTTAAAGAAATGTCTTCTGCTTCCGGTAGACCCATCTCCATAACCGTAGAACAACAAGACGCGAGACCTGAGTGGTGGTTACAGCTATTGGATGGAATTAAAGAGGCTCAAGATAATGGAATAAAGATGTATGGCCAAGTGCCTCCTCGAGCTACGGGAATATTGATGGGGCTTACGGCATCTTTAAATCCGTTTACCCTCTACCCTTCTTTTTTAGAAATTTCAGATCTGTCATTAGACCAGAAGGTTAAGTTAATGAAAGATCCTGATTTTAAGAAAAAAATCCTTTCAGAAGAGCCTGTCTCTATTGGCAATCCTTTGCTGGATGAGATTATTACTTCGTTCAATAAAATGTTTCGTTTAGGAGAACCAGCAAATTATGAGCCTGATCCAGAGTCATCAGTACTTTCTGAATCAAAGAGGCTTAATCTTACTCCTCAAGAAATAGCTTACGATATGCTCCTTGAGAAAGAAGGCAGGGCTTTAATTTATCATCCTTTATTTAACTATGAATTTGGTAATTTAGATCATGTAGAGACCATGCTTAAACACCCTTATACCATTGCAGGTTTGGGTGACGCAGGGGCTCATTGTGGTGCCATAAGTGATGCTAGTTTTCCTACAACCTTGATTCAGCACTGGGGCAGGGACAGAAACAGGGGCCAAAAATTTCCACTAGAAGCATTAATTAAAATGCAGACATACGACACTTCACAGCTACTTGGTATAAAAGACAGGGGTGTTTTAGTCGAAGGTCTAAAGGCAGATATAAATGTTATAGATTTTGATAATCTCACTATTCATGAACCTGAAATAGTTAATGATTTACCTGCTGGAGGCAGGAGATTGGTGCAAAAAGCTTCGGGATATAGTTACACAATTGTTTCTGGAGAGGTGGCATTTAAAGATGGAGAGGCCACTGGGAAGCTAAATGGGCAACTAATTAGAAGTTCTTAACGATGGAATCTCATACTTTAGATTTGCATGGTCTAAGACATCACGAGGTTGATATAAAAATAGAAAATTTTATTTTCTTAAATCAAGAAAAATTTCCCTTAACTATAATATGCGGTAATAGTGACAAAATGGTATCTTACGCCATAACGGTTCTTAAGAAACATGAATGTGAATACAGGGAAGGCACGGGGTACGATTATGGAAAGATTGTTGTTTATAAGCTTTAATTTGAGTTCATGAAAATTATAAAACTAGGACCGGTAGGCGCTCAGATTGAGGGAATTAATTTACACTCCATCCTTGATGATCAGAAAACTGTATCAGATATAAGAAAGGCTTTTATTGATTACTCTGTACTGGTCTTCAAACAACAAGACTTGAACCCAGCAAATCTTTTATCAGTTGCTAAAATCATAGGCGAACCTCTTAAACATCCGATATTTCCCGGTTTATCTGACTTTCCAGAAATTATAAAGATAGAAAACTTAGGTGAAATGTATCATACAAATGCCCATTGGCATTCAGATGTGACGTTTGAAGAAGAGCCACCAGATGCTACATTTCTTTATTCCCTAGAAGTCCCAGATGAAGGAGGAGACACCTTATTTTCAAATCAATTCCTAGCATATGAATCCCTACCAGATAAACTTAAAACAGATTTATCAGAAAAAAAGGCCTCTCACTCTAACGTTAGTATTTTAAACTTAATTGGAGCGGATACATCAGACGCAAAAAGAGTCCTTCATCCGGTCTTTAGAACACATCCGGGTAATCAAAGAAAAGCTTTGTATGTGACGCAAGCATTTGTAGAAGAAATAGAAGGAATGGATAAGAAAAAATCTGAAGATACTCTTGCGATTCTATATAGTGCCGCTTGCAAACCAGAATATATCTATAGACATAAATGGTCTAAAGGCGACCTTTTAATTTGGGACAACAGAAGCGTTCAGCATTTTGCAGAGCATGGCTATGGTAATAAAATTAGGACTATGCATAGAATTACAACATCAGGGAGTAGACCACTTTGAAAAACGACACCATTATTAAGAATTGTAAGATTGTAAATGAAGGCATTGTGCAAGAAGCTGATATTCTAATTCGTAAAGGACGCATAGAAAAAATAGCCTCAGATATAGCCGCAGAAGGAAATATTATAGATGCTGCAGGACTTCACCTCTTTCCAGGGGTTATTGACGACCAAGTTCATTTTAGAGAACCGGGTTTAACGGACAGAGGAAACATAAAATCAGAATCTCTTGCAGCGATTGCAGGTGGAACGACGACGTTCATGGATATGCCTAATGTTCTTCCGCCTACGTTAACCAATGAACTTTGGAGACAGAAGATTCAGATAGCTTCCAGTAATGCCTCCGCTAATTATTCTTTTTACATGGGTTCAAGCAACGAAAACATCGAAGAGATAAGAGCCATAGATTCTTCTGAAGTTTGTGGAGTAAAAGTTTTTATGGGCGCATCGACTGGCAACCTGCTTGTGGATAACGAAGAAAGTCTCAACCTTATATTTAGAGACTCGCCAGTTCCAATTGCGACTCATTGTGAAGACACGCCCATGATTAAAGAAGCAGAAGAAAATTTTAAAGCAAGGTATGGTGAAAATATCCCAATGGAAGCGCATGCTGAAATAAGATCAAGAGAAGCCTGTTTAAAATCATCTCAGAAGGCTGTAGATCTAGCTAATAAGTACAAGCAAGACCTTCACATACTGCATATATCAACTGCAGATGAGCTATCGTTATTTTCTACAAAGCCAATAGAAGATAAACACATAACTGCTGAAGTCTGCATCCCCCACCTGTATTTTAATTCTGATGATTATCGAAACAAAGGAAGTCTTATAAAATGCAACCCGTCAATTAAATTACCTTCAGACCAACTTGCGTTGAAAGATGCTTTAAAAACTGGACTTATTGATTTTGTTGCCACCGACCATGCCCCGCATGTCTTGGCTGGTAAAAGTAATCCTTATATGGATTGTCCTTCCGGCATGCCCAGCATTGAACAAACATTATTGGTTGTTTTGGAGATGGTTAAGAACGGAGATTTATCTCTTGAAGATGTTCCAAGAGTTACATCACACAATATTGCCAAAAGGTTTAATATCAAAGATAGAGGTTTTATTAGAGAAGGTTACTGGGCAGATATTGTTCTTGTTAATTTAGAAGACGAACACATCATTGATGATGCCAATACAAATTATGCCTGTGGGTGGACACCTTTTCATGGTGATAGTTTTAGTTGCAAGATAATCGATACGATTGTTAATGGTGAGCATGTATTTAGCCGAGGTAAATTCTTAAAAACACAACAAGGCCTGCAAATCGAATTCACAAGGAGTTAGAATAAATTTCATGAACCCCATTCCTCATAAAGATAATCAAAATTTTACATGGTCAATGAAAGAAGGACCGTTTGAATATCTTTCAGAAGAACAAATAACTTTATTCAATTCTGAGGGCTATTTAGTGGTAGAAAATGCTTTTGAAGCTGATCTTGTATTGGATGTAATAGAAAAAATTGATCCATATGAATTCAATGTAACAGAGGCATTGAGAGGGCTTGATGGAGGTAAATTCTTTATCTCAAGAGCAGAAGAAATAACTTTCACCACCCACCTGGTTACTCAATCCGTTAAATTAAAAGATTTTAGTAAACACAAAATATTTAGAAAGGTGTGTAAGGACTTAATTGGAGATGATGTTCGTCTTTATTGGGACCAGGCTGTTTATAAGAAGCCCGGAACCGCTGATGAGTTTCCTTGGCATCAAGATAATGGTTATACATTTGTAGAGCCACAAGCGTACCTAACATGCTGGGTTGCACTGACCGATACTGATGAATTTAATGGTTGTCCTTGGATTATGCCAGGTCTTCACAAACAAGGAACATTGCATCATGAAACAACGGATTTAGGATATGAAATTGATTTGGATTCTTCTAAAGCAATACCCGTCCCATTGAAAGCAGGAAGCATAGCAGTATTTTCTTCATTAACTCCTCATCGGACCGGACCCAATACTTCTGAAGGCATAAGAAAGGCCTATATCTTACAGTACGCTCCTGAGGGAGCCGTTAGAAAGATTTCTCACTCTCTAACAGAACCTGTTAATGATGAATCAAGACAATACTTAATTCTTAAAGAAGGAAAAGAAGTTTAATTATTCTTCAAAAAAACCCGTCATTCTCTCGTATGCACCTATAAAGTCTTCTTTAAAATCTTGCACCACGTCACTAGCAGAAATACTTTGATTCATTAACCCAACACCCTGACCTACCCAATAAGTGGCTAAGTCTTGAGCCCCTTTATGACCGCCTGCTGCAAGTTTGTTCACTTTTTGCAGTGCCGGTTCAGCAACCATGGGCTGAAGTGGCATTGGTAGAGGTTCAGGTGCCTTATCTGACTCCCAGGCGTCAGTCCACGTAGATTGCAGTTGCCTTGAATGTTTTCCTGTTCTGCTCCTAGATCTAACTGTCTGACTTGAATTTGCCGCTATCATTTTCTCTTTAATAACAGGGTCTACTTCAGATTCAATAGTTGTAAGCCATACAGAACCACACCAAGCTCCTGAGGCTCCCATACTCATGGCAGCAGCCATTTGTTTCCCAGTAACAATTCCACCGGCTGCAAGAATTGGAACATCTCCATAAGGTTGAATGGCTTCATGTACTTCAGGTATTAGAATCATGGTTGGAACACTTCCGCAATGTCCCCCAGCTTCTGTTCCGGAAACAACAAGTATATCAACACCAGCTTTTACTTGATTTATGGCATGCTGAGCTGTTCCTAAAAGAGCAGCTACTTTTACATCATTATCTTTACCCATTTGAAGCATCCAGTCTGGCGGCACTCCTAAGGCGTTAGCTATTAATTTGATTGGATGATTGAAGGCAACATCAAGTAATGCCTTTGCTCCTCCGGATTGAGTGTTCGCCGCAAAACTTGAACCACCAGTATCAATAGTTCTAAGTTCAGATGCTTCTATATCATTATTCTCTAAAACATCAGCTCTAAAATCAGCGTATTCTTGAGGAATCATGGCAACTAGCTTTTCAGCATCAAATTTCTCATCCTTACCTATCATCTTGTTAGGTATTAAGACATCAACACCGTATGGCTTTCCATCGATATGATCGTCAATCCATTTAAGTTCTTTTTCTAGTTGCTCTGGTGACATACCAACGGCACCAAGCACACCACACCCACCAGCTTTAGATACTGCTACTACAACATCTCTGCAATGAGTAAAAGCTACCAGTGGAAATTCTATTTCTAAAAGCTCACAAATTCTTGAGTTCATCTTATTCTCCTGGGGTTATTTTTAATAAATTGATTGCAAATATATAGATAGAAATATTTGCAGAATAACAACCACTCCGATTAAGCTAAAAAACGATGCAATAGTAATAAGGGTCTTTTTATCTTCTTCCATTTAGTTTCTCCCGTTGTAAAATAGTATTATTCTGTTTTAAATATGGAAGGTCAAAGAAAATTAAATAAAAAAGCTTGGAGCTGGGCATTTTATGACTGGGCAAACTCTGGTTTTGCTACCACGGTAATGGCTGGGTTTTTTCCAATTTTTTTTAAATCGTATTGGGCGGGAGATTTAGATCCCGCACAAAGTACTTTTGCTATTGGTTCAATAAATTCTTTTGTTGGTCTATTAATTGCCATCAGTGCTCCCATTCTTGGTGCTTTGGCGGATGTTGGACGTGTAAAAAAAAGGTTCTTATTTTTTTTCGCACTGATAGGCATTTTGTCGACAGGTTATTTATTTTTTATACCTGAAAGTTCATGGAAATTAGCAATTCTTTTCTATGCGCTTGGTGTTATAGGGTTTTCAGGAGGTAATATTTTTTATGATGCTTTGATCATAGATATTTCAAAACCAGATGAAAGAAACAGGGCTTCGGCTTTGGGTTTCTCATTGGGTTATCTTGGAGGCGGTCTTTTATTCTTGCTTAATGTATTGATGTACACAAACCCCGAATGGTTTGGTTTGTCATCTTCAGTGGACGCTGTCTTGTGGTCTTTTGTGAGCGTTGCTTTTTGGTGGTTTATTTTTTCTTTTCCATTATTTTTTAATATAAAAGAAACCAAAGCTGTTAAGGAAAATATAAATTCATCAATTATAAAAACAGCATTTAGTAATCTTTATCAGACAGCTAAATCCATCAAAAAATACAAAAGTGCAGTCATCTTCCTAATGGCTTATTTTTTATACATGGATGGCGTAGATACCATCATACGTATGGCAACTTCATATGGTTCAGATATAGGACTAACTCCCACATCAATGATAGGTGCTTTACTACTAACTCAATTCATAGGCTTTCCAGCAACCCTTGTCTTTGGATTGTATGCAGATAAATTTGGTTATAAGCAGTCTTTAACCTTTGCTATTTTAGTTTATATAGGTGTAGTTTTATTTAGCTCTCAAATGGACACTGCATTGGAATTTTATATTGTTGCTTCGGTTATAGGTCTTGTTCAAGGGGGAGTCCAGGCAATTAGCAGATCTTACTTCAGTAATTTAATTCCTGAAGATAAGGCTGCGGAGTTCTTTGGCTTTTATAATTTTATTGGTAAGTCGTCTGTTTTCTTTGGCCCATTTATGGTCTCAGGTATTGCTCTTTTAACAGGAAACCCGGGTTACGGAATTTTAAGCTTATTGCTATTATTTATTCCCGGATTAATTCTGCTCTGGAAGGTTCCTTGAAATTAAAATAGATTTTGTTCAATTAAAACCTTTTTTAGAATACTGGGTTTATCTGTCATGAGTCCATCCACAGATTTTTTAATGAGATTACGCATCTCTTCAGGATCATCTATAGTCCATACATGAACCAACTTATCCTGCCTATGAGCTTCCTCAATAAATCCCTCGGTCACAACGGGTATTCCCCATTGTGCAGTTGGAACTTGAGCGCACATCCCGGGCTGTTTATCAAAAGGCAAACCCCAAGATCTCATGATTAGTTTAGAGACCTCTAATTGACCCATGGAAGTACAGGCATCTTTCCCAGCTAGATTCCTTATTCTATTTAATCTTTTAGAAGAAAAGGCTGCTAAACAAGTTCTGTTTAGAGCATCGTGAGATTTTATAATATCCACGGTCTTCTCTACGGCGCTATCAACTTTTATATCTATATTAAATCTTAAATTTTTAAATGAAGATAATAGATCATCAAGAGTAGGTATTTTTCCTCCACCTATAAGATCTATAGACTTTATTTCCTTAAGCGAAAGCTCACTAATTTTTTTTTCTAAACCGGCAATTCTTTTCAAATCAATGTCATGAAACACAACAACTTCACCGTCTTTGGTAAATTGAACATCAGTTTCCATAAAAGTAAAACCAAGATCAGACGAGTATTGAAAAGCCTCTAGAGTGTTCTCAGTTTTTTTTTCATCTCCGCCTCTGTGCACAAAACCATAGAAATTGAAGTCTTGAAAAAATGTATGCATAAATTGTCTTCTTTAAGAAAAACATCTTACTAGCTACTTGGCCAGTAACATAGATATTGATTATTTTGTGAAATAACAGTGAAATGAGTATATGAATTATCTTTTTCTTATTTTAGCGTTAATATTTCTTCTTTTTTACCTTCCTTATTTTTTTAAAACTTATCATCTTGTGGCATTGAAGAAGTCAGATATTCCGTCTGAAGGTTCCTGGGTGAAGTTGAGCAAAGGAAATGTTTATTATCGCTGGTTCATGCCTGACGATTCAAAAGATAACGGCGAGATAATTGTTATGGTTCATGGCTTTTCAACCCCTAGCTTTGTTTGGGGTGGTCTTTTAGAGAATTTAACCAACCTAGGTTACAAGGTGTTAGTTTATGATCACTTTGGGAGAGGCTATTCTGAAAGACCCAAAACTTCTTATAATAAAGACTTATACGTAGAGTCTTTAAAAGAGTTAATTGATTCACAAGACATAACCCAACCTGTTCATTTGGTGGGTTATTCTATGGGAGGTCCTATAGTAGGTCACTTTGCTGTTTCTTATCCTAATCTCTCTAAAAGCTTAACTTTAATAGCACCGGCAGGGTTTAGGTTGGAAGCTTCCGGCCTAACAGGCTGGTCAACTAAACCTATAATTGGTGACTGGTTTTGGCATGTTTTTAATCACAGAATATATGGTGTAGGAAGAATGTCAGAAACAACAGGAAGTGATGACCCACTATCAATTAATGAAGACGAATTCTTAACTAACTTTAACCGTCAACTATTGTATAGAGGCTTCACAGAATCACTCCTTTCTACGGTTAGAAATTTTAATTTATTTAATGCAGAAGAAATGTATTCAAGGATTGGTCATATGAAACTCCCAACTTTAGCTGTTTGGGGAAAATTAGATGGCGTTGTTCCTTACAACGGGAGCTCCTTACTAAAGAAATCAATACCACAGGTTACATTAAAAACCATAGACGAAGGTACGCATGACATTACCTATCGACAACCAACTCAAGTCGGTGAGGCAATGAAAGCTTTTTTATTAACGATTGAATAATGTATTGTTGTGATAGATTTTAAAGAGATTAGTCCATATGAAGACAATGAAGTTCCTGAAGCTATAATTAGGCTAAAATCCAATAATTCTTTTCTTTCTAAATTCTCTCCCTTCTTTTTTCCCAAAATTTCTTCTGTTTTTCCTTATTTAGGAAATATTTTATTCAAATTGAAGTTTATAAAATATTTTGGATCATCAAGTACTGTTAAAGACTTCCAGCAGAATTTATCTCCTTTTTTTACTAAAATGATTGAATCAACAACAGCTGGCTTTTCTGTTTCTGGAGAAGAGAACTTAACTAACAAAACAACCCTGTTTATTGGGAACCATAGGGATATAGCCTTAGATGCTGCTTTTTTGAACTATGCTTTACTACAAAAAGGTTTAAATACGGCAAGGGTAGCTATAGGAGATAATTTACTTGATAAGGATTTTGCAGAAGAACTGATGCGTTTAAATAAAAGTTTTGTGGTTCATAGGAGCATTAAAGGGATTAAAGAAACTTATAAGAAGCTGCACAGACTATCTTCATACATATATAAAAGTATCGTGGAAGACTCTGAGAGTATTTGGATTGCTCAGAGGGAAGGCAGGGCAAAAGATGGTAATGATTTAACTGACGCAGCAGTTTTAAAAATGTTATTTTTATCAAATAGAAAAAAAATGAAAATTCAAGAGTGGCTTGAAAAAGTAAATTTAACGCCTGTTGTTGTTTCTTATGAATTTAACCCTCTTGATGTCTTAAAGAAACAAGGAAAGAAGAATTTAGAAGAGTTAGAAAAAGTGAATAAAAACGAGAGATATATAAGTGAGTTAATTAATGGAATAGCAGGGTACAAAGGTGGAGTCCATTTACATATATGTAAACCAGTTTTAAATAAAATAAATTCTTTTGACCAATTGGTAGAAGAAATTAATGACTCCATCCAAGGTAATTATAAGTTATGGCCAAGCAACAATTTTGCAGTAAATGAATTGTCTAGGATGGAAAAGAGTTATGAACCTTTTATCAAAGAAAACCTAGACACTAATAAAAGTTCTCAATTTATGGGTCGTTTTAATGACTTTGAAGATAGTAAGTTGCAAGAGACTTTAAGAACTTATGCGCGTCCGGTTATAAATAAAAAAAGGTCAATCAAATAGATTGACCTTTTAATTCACTCTTTAAGGTATCTCTATTTTGAGAAAGTAAATACCAAAGCATCCTCGTCTGCTAGCCCGCTATTTGAATCTGCACTAAAATCACTCCAACCCAATGAAATATTAAGTCCTGCCAATGAGACCGGCAGATCATAGCTCAACATTGTGTATTTGCCGTAATTTTCATAATCACCAAAAGTAAGATTTAAACCCGATTCTCCTAGCGCGAATGAGGTTTCAAGGTTATCCGGAGCATCGTCCTGACCCAAGGAAAAAGTAACACCAAAATAGCTGTAACTCAGTCCTAAATAAATTTCTTCAAAATCTAAAGAATTTTCTCCAGGATAAGTGTACGAAAGGTAACCAATATCATAGCTTAGGCCAGTTTCTAATTCGTTCGTATAA